>Ga0233432_10000013_pt1 | contig 137746 bp, 106 predicted proteins | sample SI_122_August201_6_FD_179870 | JGI IMG/M metagenome (GOLD analysis project Ga0233432, IMG submission 179870) | Seawater microbial communities from Saanich Inlet, British Columbia, Canada - SI_122_August2016_10_MG | ecosystem: Environmental > Aquatic > Marine > Inlet | place: Canada: British... | reverse complement strand
ACTACTACCACCACCTGCGCCTGGTTCAACAACACTAATTGAGTTGCCCATATTTTGGTGTCTTGTACAATAGTAGTATAACGTAGTTGGTGTATCTTTAGTTACAAGCAAAAATACTTTACGGTCAATTGCTGATGCAAATTTAGTGCCTTTGTATGTTTCTTGAGTAACTTCTTTACCATCTAGTTGATATTTAACATTGTTTTCATAAACTGCTCCAAATGCTAGTTCTCCGTTTGGCGTTTCACTAAACGAAAGGGGGTGTTGATTATTAACTCCGCCGTCTGGATTTGGATAGTATTCGTTTGTTTGATTGCTTTGATCAAAAACATATGTATAACCTATAACTAATTGTAATTCAGGAGCCGACACGTTATTAAACACGTATTTGTTACTAACTCCGTTATTATCAATTGTTGTTGTGTATTCTAAACTTGCTACACCTGCTGTACCTGTAATAGTCGACAGGTTAGCTGTGCTTGCAACTGTATATCCTCCACGGGTATTTCCGTCATATAAACGTAGCGTGTTTTCATCTCTGTTATAGAAAATTTCACCGCTTGCCCCTACGTTTCTGTTTAGGAAGTTCTCATCGCGTGGAATAATGCGTATGCTGTTACTGATTGTTTGTGCCATTTAATTTTCCTGCTTCTACTAATGTATTTATTCAAAAAACATTTACAACCCACCGCCCGAAGCATAAGTAGATATATGCACACACATCATTTTTCTAATTTCTTTAGGTCTCAAGATAACTTCTTCAATAACCCTGATAAAGTTGTTGATTTAGCTAATAAACTGGACTTTATAAAGTCTCCAGTGCATCCTGGTACACGTACAAAAAATCTATTTGAAATTAATCAAGAATGCGCAAGTTTTGGTACTTACCTTGCAAAGCGTATTGCTGACGAAATATTTATCGGAATGCGTAATCTTAAAATAGATATTAGATTCCATAAAAACGATGTATATGATGACCCTGATTGTAATGCAGGATGGATACACAACGATCCAGTAAAAGTAGCTGGTGTTATATATTTGAATCAAGGTCTGTTAGATATGCAAGCAGGTACTAGTATGTTTGCAAAAACATCTAATAGAAATTTTTCTACTCCTGATATAACTTCTAGAAATAAATTTAATTTAAGTAAAGAAATTACACAGCAATACAAACAAGATTTAGAAGATAACCATAGTCATTTCAAAGAAACTCTCAAATGTGGCAATGTGTATAATCGACTAATTGCATATGATAGCAGTATTTTTCATAGACCTAATAATTATGTTATTAATAACGGCGAACAAAGATTATCTATAATATTCTTTATAGAACATTATGAATATACACAACCAAAAAGTTTATTAAGTGTAACTCCTGATTGGAACGACCGATGATGTTACTTCGAAATGGTATGTTTGATGTACCTATCTACACAGCAAAAGCTACTAATCAAAAGTTAGTAAAGGAATACTTTGCTGATACTATTATTCCTAACTTACCTAAATCACCTAATGCAGAACAGTTAAATCTTTATAGTGATTATTTTCCAGGTGCAGATAAATTAGATGACGAATTTTTAAAGTTCTATAATACAGATATAGAAAAGTTTCATTTAAAGGCAGGCTTTAACAAGAACATAAGTTGGAACAAACGTGTCCATGCATGGTACAATGTAGGTAGTAAAGGTCAAATGCAAGAAGAACATGACCATATGGGTGGCTATCCTAGTTGTGTATATAGTGCAATACATTATGTAATATATGACAAAGACGAACATACACCAACAGTATTTAAGAATCCGTTGTATGCATTCTACGGTAATTCACATATGACAAAAAATTCTAATAATTTACCGTATGATTGGAAGAGGTTACATGTACCACAAGTTCAAGAAGGCGACTTAATATTTTTTCCTTCATTTGTACCACATAGTGTTGGCGCACAAACATCTGAAAAGTTACGTGCAACAGTAGCACTAAACTTATATACACACGAGGAAACAAATGTTTAATTTAAAAAATTCGTTAGCAGAAAAACAAAATATATATGAATTTGAAATATTTCCAGAGTGGATGATAAAAGCAGGGCAAGAGCAATTTACTCAGTTTGGTTTTGAATACGGCCACCACGGAAATACATTATCTGATGGTAAGCCTTATTTTGGAAAGATGTTATATCTTTTAGAAAGTAACCATGATACGCAGAAGCCACATGTAGTAATGAACGTATGTGATGCTATTAAATACAATATACTTCCTACAGTAGATCCAGAAGGTACATTTGAAGGTTGGCAAAGAATTGCTGTGAACGGACAGTTACCTGGACAGAGTCCTGAAAAACATGTAGACTCTACAGACAATGAACTTATTTGGACTGCTGTTTACTATGCAACTGACAGCGACGGTGATACAGTATTCTATCAGTCTAATAAGAATCCAACTACTGAAGTTTGTAGATCAACGTATAAGCAAGGAAAGATTGTGTTGTTTCCAGGAAGATACTTACATCAAGCACATACTCCAACGCAAAACTGGAGAGTTTCAATAGGAATAAGTTTTATGTTTAATACTAAAATTAATAAGCAACTTAGGATGGATCGATAATGGAACACTTACCTTTATTTCCACAGCATGTATATAAATTTAAATGTAGTAACCATGATAAAATTAAAGAACATCTTATGAAGTTTGTACTTCCTACATTTGAAAAGAGTGAACCTAACGGCGGATCACAAAGTATTTTTACTGATTATATTCCGGGTACTGGTGCTATGGTAAACTGGAAATTTGTACATAGCTTATTTGCTCCTGATATAAACAAAGCATTAACACATATAGGCTTTAATATGAATGATTGGAATTTACGTCAACGGTCATGGTATAACTTTAGTACTGATAATCAAAACGAATGGAAACATGATCACGTAGGCGGTAGTAGTACAATTAGTTGGAGTTATGTGCATTATACTCATTTAGAAGAAGAAGATGCAGGAACTATATTCTTTAATCCTGATAATCAAAATTTAAGATCTTTTTGTCCTACAAAGGATCTTGCATACTTACCTGAAATGTATTTGCACGAAAGAGAACAGCCTAAAGTAGAAGAAGGAGATATAATTTTGTTTCCTAGTTGGTTAAAACATTCTAGCCCAGCACATAAAGAAAATAAATTAAGAGTTACTATTGCAACTAACTTAATGTTGAAAACACCTAATGATACGGATGGATATTAATGCTACTAAAAGGTAACAAACCGCAGTATAATAATGAATTAATAGATTACCAAACAGGTATCTATATGGCAGATTTAAATCCTTTTGTATTTCAAATGCTGAAGAAAGATGCCATTGGGGGCATTGACAAAATAGTAGAGTCTTCAGGAAAACGTAAACACGACTTGCTAAAGATGTTTGAAGACGATATACCTAAAGAATTATTCTTTACAGAGCCTACAACTAGTAGGAAGGCATTTGAAGCAGAGTTATTAAAATTATCTCAAACTTATATAGAAACATTTCCTGACATTGAGGCCGAATTACTAATTAGTGATATAGATGAATTTTCACAAGCTGAGTTGTACGTAGAACGTTTATGGATAAATTATCAACGCCCTACTGAATTTTTACCTTTACACTTACACACTGGGTTGTTAAGTTTTGTAGTCTGGACTCAAGTACCTTATAGCTTTGACGACCAATTAGGTATGCAAGCATATAGTGCAAGTAAAGATAGAGTAGGAAAATTTGAGTTTGTCTTTAGTAATAGCCTCGGAGCAATAAGAACATTAGATTTGCCTGTTGATAAATCTTTTGAAGGTAGAATTTGTGTATTCCCAGCTAAGATGTATCACCAAGTGTATCCGTTTTACCAAAGTGACGACTTTAGAATTACTGTATCTGGAAATATTAGAGTAAGAAAAAAATGAAAATTGAATTTATAACAGACCGTGAAACAGCAAAATATTTCTCTCCAATACCTGCAAGTACTAGTATGCCTGATTGGTATAATAGTAATATAGAACCTCGCGATACTATATATTCGTGTCCACCTGTTATGGACTTTATTAATAGCGGATATATGATTCGAAGCACATATGAATATGATGTTGACGAAAAAATAAAAGATTTTGTAAAGGGAAGAGAAATTAGTAGTGTTAACACAAGACCACAGATGCGTAAACACCCTAGCATATATACTAATACTGCATTTCCAAAAACAAAAGTTATACAAAAATCCTATGCAAGAATAGAAACTGATTTTGTTATCAAAACACCACCAGGTTACAGTTGTATGATATTTCATCCACACTATCAAGACATAACTAACTTTACAGTTCTACCAGGAATAATTGACACTGATAAACATGATTATGTACTATCAGTAGTAGTAGAAGCACATGTCAAAAATTTAAAAATTAGTCCAGGTGATATACTTGCACAAGTAGTTCCGTTTAAAAGAGATCCTTGGACATCACAAGTAAATTTGGTTGACAATATCAGTAGTCATGTGTTACAATATATTACAGGTGCATACAAGAAATTGTTTCATGCAAAAAAGGAATTTAAATAATAGTGGATAACATAATAAAGTTTATTTGTTACGACAAAACTATCGTGGATCTTTATCCGCCTTTACCTGCTTCAAAAATAATTCCTGATTGGTACAAACAAATACCAAACGAAATAATGCATGGTCAAGAAAAACATGCAGTACCTACAATTAAGAAATGTGTTCCAGTATTAGATTACCTTACTACTGGTTATGTCTTGCGGCATTCACATCAAACAGACTTTAAAGTATTAAATGAAAACGGAAGAAGAGATACTGAATATATGTGTCCTATGAAGGATTATGTGTCAGCTCATCCGCACGAACAATGTCCTATTAAGATTGAGGGCGACAATCATAATTATATTAAATTTAACCAACCTTGGATGGTTAGAACTCCGCCTGGCTATAGTACATTGTTTTTTCAACCTTTCTATAATATGAATGAAGATTATGTAATGTTTCCTAGTGTAGTTGATACCGATACACATGACGATAGTGTAAATTTTGTTGGTTATGCTAAACAAGATTTTGTAGCTGACCCAGGTGATCCATTAATGATTGCTATGCCATTTAAACGTGACAATTGGAAGTCTGAAATTGTATACGATGACTACTTAGGCAAAACTGTTTACTCTCATTTCATAAAGAAAGTATGGCACGGAACATACGCCAAATTCTTTCATCAAAAGAAAAATTATAGGTAATTATTAGTATGTTCAATATTATTAGACGCCCTAGCAAAATACATCTTGACTGCTTTACATACCAGCAGGAGATTGTTGATTTGTTTCCAATTGCTCCTGCAATAAAGTTCTTACCCGAATGGTATAAAAAGTTATCTACTACTGTAGAGTACAAAGGACCACAAAGAGGTACAATGAAAACTTGTCCTGGAGTGGCTGATCTATTTAGAAAAGGATTTATTATTCCTGCGCATAGAGAATTTTATGCAGAAGTAGTAAATGGTACACCACGTGTAGTACCCGATAGTGAAGCTGAAAATCACGAACCTTCACAATGGGGATCAGCACTAAAAGATTATGGACACATGAAAATTATTAGTCCATGGCGTATAAGAGAAAAGACAGGTGTTCAATTTATATGGACACAACCATTTTGGCAAAATGATACAGCTAAGTATTCGGTTCCAACTGGTATTGTAGAATACAAGTACCAACATACTACTAACATAAATGTACTTGCACAAAAAAAATTATATCCTAATAATTTTTCAATTAATGCTGGTGAACCTTTAGCACATGTTATGCCTTTGTCAGATAAAAAAATAGTATTGCATCATCATGTAGTTGATGGTATGGAATGGCAGTTAAAGCATAGTACATATGCATTTACATTTTCAGGTCAATATTACAAATATAAAAAACTAATGCAGGATAAAGGCAAATGATACGAAATATGTTTCCTACGCCGGTTTATTTTCATACGCCTAAAATTGAAGAAATCTTTTTAGTACAAAATGAAATTAAAGGTGCATTAGATGAAATAAACAAAGACAAGTTTGAAAGACCAGATGGATGGTTAGAAGATATTCAAACTAATATTAATTCACGCAAAAATACAATTGCTGATTTTAAATTAACTAATCTACATGAATATGTTAAGAAACATACATATGCATATTGTCAAGAGGTTCAACCCTTTATTGGAAAACCTATCTTTATGGCACATAGTTGGGTTAATAAATCAAGTAAAGGCCAAGGACAAGAATGGCACTCGCATAGTGATAGCTTTATTAGTGGCGTATACTATTATCAAACATCAGGCGAAGATGGTGACATAGGATTAAAGAATCCTGTACCACAAGCTAAACAGGGACTATTTCCTGCAGGACAACAAGTACACGAGTATGAATGGTTTAGACCATCGCCTGGCATGCTTATACTCTTTCCTGGCTGGTTAGAACACCAAGTTCAGTTAAATACCACGAATGAAACAAGAATTACAGTAGCATTTAATTGGCTATCTGATGTTGAAGAAGAAAAAAGGAATGCTTTATGAGAAAACCGATTGAAAGAATAATTATTGCCGGTGGCGGATCTGCTGGTTGGATGAGTGCTGCAATGCTGTCAAAGCAATTTCCAGACATGCAAATTGCACTAGTTGAATCTCCTGATATACCAACTGTAGGAGTAGGGGAATCAACACTTGGAACTATTAATAGCTTCATGGATGCACTAGGTCTAAAAGATACAGACTGGATGAAAGAATGTGATGCAACATATAAGTTTGGTATTAAATTTACAGACTTCTATGAAAAAGGCCAAGCATTTTATTATCCGTTTGGTATTAAAGATACACAGAATACACAACAAGGACTAACTGATTGGTATGTTAAGAAAACATTAAATCCAGAAACGCCTAATAATGACTTCTACGAAAGTTTTTATAGTGTTATGCCGTTGATATACAAAAACAAAGTATATGATAATGCCGACGGACAATTACCAGGATTTAGCTTTAGTTCTGATGTTGCTTATCATATGGATGCTACAAAATTTGGTAACTATTTAAGAGATAAAATTTGTTTGCCAAACGGTGTAGTACACATTAAAGAAGATATTACAGAAGTTAATATAGACGGTGAAGAGTATATAACTGGACTTAAATTATCCAATGGCGATGTTATCGATGCTGATTTATATTTAGACTGTACCGGGTTCAAATCAATGCTACTAAAAGGTGCATTAAACGTTCCTTACGATTCATTTAGAGATGTATTGAAAAATGATTATGCATGGCATTGTCATTTGCCATATGACGATAAAGAAGTTGAAATGGAAAACGTTACTAACTGTACTGCGTTTGATAATGGTTGGGTATGGAATATTCCTCTATATAATAGAATTGGTACAGGATATGTATACGATAGTAAAATGTATATGCATCAACAAGAGAACGATGACGGTACTCTTGGTCCAACAAATCACGAAAATGCATTAGAACATTTTAAAGAATATTTAAAAAATACTGATTATATGCACTTTGAAAAAAATGTTGACGAGTTAGAGTTTAAACATATTAAAATAGAAAACGGTTGCCATAGAACAGCATGGAAGACTAATGTTGTTGGAGTTGGACTTGCATATGGGTTTATTGAACCATTAGAATCAACTGGACTGTTAAGTGTACAAGAAGTACTATTAAGGTTATGCGAAACATTGCACAAGCCTATAGTTAACAGAGTTTACAAAGATCAATTCAACATTGTTAATAGACAAATTATGAATGGATTTAGAAACTTTGTAGGTTACCACTTTACACTTAGTGGAAGAAGAGATACTGAATATTGGAGACAATGTACAGAGTGGGTAAGGATGGACGCTACTGTAGATGATTTAAAGTATGACGATGTACATACTAATATGGCCGAAATGGCAAATAGAATGTTACAATCACACGATCTACCAGGTGATCCGTATATGGGCGGCGTTCCGGATATATTTGTAGGTATGAATAACCTTCCTGCAAACCCTACACAATTAGGTGTTCTTGAAAACTTGTTGATAGCACGTAACGGTGAAGTACCTGAAATGTTCTCACAACAGACACAAGATTACTGGGATCAAAAGAAACAATACATTGATATGCTTGCTGAAGATGCACCATCGCATTATCAATACCTAAAAGATACAATCTTTGAACCAGTTGAAGTTGAAGACAACGGAGACATTGAGGAAATTGAAGACGAATCCGAATAATATAGTAATAGTTGGCGGCGGTAGTTCTGGATGGATGACCGCCGCTATTCTTTGTACTAGATTTCCAAATAAACACATTACATTAATTGAGTCTCCTGATATACCAACTGTAGGTGTAGGAGAGTCTACATTAGGTAGTATTAATCTATTTTTTAATCTGTTAGGATTAGAAGACAAAGACTGGATGCCTTACTGTAATGCTACATACAAACTTGCAATACAATTTACTGATTTTTACAAAAAAGGCGAAACGTTTTACTATCCGTTTGGTGATAAAGATTTTTCTAACAGTCGAGGTATTGACGATTGGATGATCAAAAAAGCATACAATAAAGACTTGCCCATTAAAGATTACTACGACACTTTTTACAGTATAATGCCATTTGTATACGATAATAAAATACCAGCTACAAAGGTTGGTAACTTTAACTTTACTAAAGATGCAGCATATCATATGGATGCAGCAGCGTTTGGTGAATTTCTAAAAGAAAAGGTATGTATACCAAAAGGTGTAAATTATATTCAAGACACTATACAAGATGTTGAATTGCATGACGACAACATACATTGTTTAAAGTGTAACAATCATACTATACACGGAGATTTATTTGTAGATTGTAGTGGCTTTAGAAGTTTGTTGCTTGAACAAACAATGAAGGTTCCGTTTACAAGTTTTAAGGACCAGTTACCTAATGACAGAGCTTGGACTTGTCATTTACCATATGATGATAAAGATGCTGAAATAGAAAATGTAACAAATTGTACTGCATATAATAATGGATGGATTTGGAATATACCTTTATATCATAGAGCAGGCAGCGGCTATGTATTTTGTACTGACTTTATTAGCGAAGATGATGCATTAATAGAATACAAGCAATATATACAACAGTTAGGAAAAAATCCTAACGAACTTAATTTTAGATTAGTTAAAATCAAAAATGGACGACACGATGTTTGTTGGAAGAACAATGTTGTTGGAGTTGGACTTGCATATGGGTTTATTGAACCGTTAGAATCAACTGGGTTACTTAGTACACAGGAAATGTTACTTGCATTATGCGAGACACTGTACAATGATAACGTAGGAAGTTTACAAGTAAAAAACTTTAATTATTTTTGTGCTAATATGTTAGATACATTTAAAGAATTTGTAGCATACCACTACATTGCTAGTAGCCGTAAGGATACAAAATATTGGAAACATGTTACAGAAAATATAAGTATTGATTCAGATGAAAGCATTGATCTTGCTCATAATTATACTGTAAATCATACTACATCTAATGATAGTGCTGGATTGCCGGATATACTAGTAGGCATGCATTATTATTCACATAACCCGTTGAGTGTTGACTGGACTAGTTTTGTTACAGGAAGTCCGCTAGTTACATCAAAAAATTGGGAAAATACTGTAAGTCAAAAAAATAGACTCTATCAAAGTATTAGTGATAAGAGCCTATCTCATTATAATTATTTAGAACGATTTATATATTAAATACCTTCTGGTATGTACATAGATGATGCACCTGTGCCATCAACATCTTCATCAATGTCATCTGGATCTATCATCATACGTTCCATTTTTGCTGTTGTATCTGCTTGGTGTTGTGCTGCTGTTTTTAGTGTAGCTGCTTGAATAACACCTTCTTTTGTAGCAGGTATATTACGTGTGCCTGGTTTTGAAAATTCTTCTCTAACCAATGCGTCAGCAACACTGTCTACCATTTCTAGAATGTATCCTGTAACTTTATCGTCACAGTATTGATTTGGGTTATCTGTTACGTAGCAAAGAGCTTTGTAATCAGCATCACTTATTTGTACTGTAAATGAATGGGCCATGTTATCTCTCTCCTATTAGCTATTCGGGTTACCTAGTAAAGATCCACCGTAGTTTGCTACAATTTCATCTCTATTAGTTGTCATTTGTGTTGTATTAGGGTCTTCAAACATTCTAGTCATTTCGAGGTTAACCATTTCATCTTTGGCTAATTCTACTACATGACCTACAGCATTCTCTACCCAACCTTCTGGGTCTAGTGCTTGGTTTGCTAGAACCTTATACTCCATATCTGTTATTTCAAAAGTAATGTTTCTCATTGTTTATCGTCCTTATAAGTATTTATGCAATTTGGTATCCGTTAAAGATACTATGAGCGCCGTGGAATCTTGTTTGTGAGTTACGCCAGAATATCCAAACGCTTACATATTGACCAGCATTCATATATGTTCCTAGATCTGCATACAATCCGTGCGCATAGTTGTTTCTACCGCCGTGTCTCCAAATACCATGTGGTGTTCTACCGCCGTGCATAGCAACACCACCGTTTTTACCAAAACTGAAGTGTACATATCCATCAGTACCATTTGTGTCGTTACGACAATATGTTTGGAATTGGAATTGATAAAATCCTGCAACAGGTGCATAAAATCTACCATTACCGTTTTGGAAGTTAGTACCGCCACGTTGGTATGAACTCCAGCCAAAGTTTCCGTTTAATTCTCTCCAGCCATAGCCTCCGTATGAATTATTATATCTCCAACCACTAGTACCTGTTGAGTGGAACATTGGAGAACGTTCTCTAGTAACATTGTTTCCTCTAGTACGCATAGCTTCTTGGCCACCTGTAAGCAATATAGTATCATTACCGCTAAAGTTAATACCCGTATTGTTATCTCCACTTGGCCCTAATGATGTTGTACCTGTTGAACCGTTTGATAACCTTAGGTTTGTTACTTGGTCGCCAGCTTTGTTCATAGGAGTATATCCTAAGTTACCGGTTGCTGCGCCGCTTGCAAGTTTTGAACCTGCAATAGCTGCACTTCCTGATATGTCGGCGTTTGTAACAGTTCTATAAGTAACTGTTTTGCTTGATATATCAATGCTACCAGCCAGCTGTGTTCCTGAAACAGCACCGTCACCTAATTGATCTGTACTAACTTGATTGGATCCAATTTTAGTATCTGTAACTTGTGCTGCACCAATATCTTGTGATTGTAAACTTCCATCTACAAGTGCATGTGCGTCAATCTTTTTAAATGTATCATATAATGCCATGTTTTATCCTATCAAATATCCGCACCACTGTGTGTGGTTTCCGTGGTGTCTACCTTGGTTGCCGCCCCAATATGGTTGTGGCGAAACATATTGTCCGGCATTCATATATGTTACGATTCCGCACATAATACCAGGAGTATAGTTGTTTCTAACACCATGTGAGAAAATTGTGTGCGGCACTCGGCCTGTTGTTGATGTGCCAATGGAGCTGTTCTTACTAATATTCCAGTGTGTATAACCATTGGAGTTATTGTTGTCATTATAAAAATAACTTTGTAGATACACATAGTAGTAACCTGCTACAGGAGCTGTAACACGACAGTTATTACTTGTTGTAATGCCACCGCTGGTACTATATTGGTAACCCATGTCGTCAAGTTCTCTCCAACCGCCTGGGCCTCCGTAAGAGTTTGCATATCTCCAGCCGCCGTTACCACTAGCTACCCAAGCTGGTCTATCAGCTTCTAATGGTCTACCGCTTCCGTCAAATTGGAATTTTAAATTACCGCCTGATCTTATTTCAATATTATCTGCACTAAATCTAAGTCCACTTGTTGTAGCACCCGAACTAGCAACATAGTTAGCATTATCGTAAATAATTTGTCCGGACATTGTGTCGCCGACTTTATTAACTGGTGTATACCCTAAGTTATCTACAGAAGCAGAACTTGCAAGTTTTGATCCTGCAATAGCACCACTTGCAAAGTCTCCATCAACCATTGCTCTATATACTACAGTTTTACCACTAATATCAAGATTTGAATTTAGTTTACCAGTTGTTACTGCTCCATTATTAATTTCAACTGTTTGTGCTGCACTATTAGCAAGTTCTGTTGTGCCAACTGCGCCGTCTGCTAACTTTGCATTTTCAACTTCACCGTCAATAACAGCTCTTGTTGAAATTTTCTTAAATGTATTATATACTGCCATTGCTTTATCCTACCAAATGTCCACTAAAGATATGGTGACCTGCGTGGTGTCTTGAGTTGCCGTTTGCATGCCAACGAACATACAAACTTACATATTGTCCAGAGTTTAAATACAATACACTATTATAGTTTGCACCGTCATCGTAGTTATTTCTGTTACCGTGCATGTTCATTGTATAAGGTGTTCTACCTGTTGGTGTTGTACCTTGATCTCCGTTTCTACTAATAAATGCATGTATGTAACTGTTAGTACCGTTAGAGTTGTTAAGTAAATACCACATAGTTGAGAAGTGATACCAGCCCGCTACAGGAGCAGTGTAGCGTCCGTTACTAGTATTATAGTTTGAACCTCCATACTGATGGCTTACTTCCCAATTCATAATTGAATTTAGTTCTCTATAACCTGTACCGCCATATGAGTTAGAATATAACCATCCTGGTCGTCCTGCAGCAGCAAAAGCTGGCTTTTGAGGATATCTAACTCTAGCACTACTATCAATTTGCATTGCATCATTGCCGTTAACACTAAAGCGCATATCATCACCACTCGGAAAATAAATGCCTGTGTTACCGTCACTTGAACCTCTAATAGCTGGCGAACTTGCACTACCTGATATAGTATTAAGTCTGCCAGTCATAGTGTCGCCACTTTTGTTTACTGGTGTATAACCTAAGTTAGCAACAACAGCTCCGCCTGCAAGTTTACCACTTGTTATACCAGCACTACTAGACAAGTCACTATTTACAATTGGTCTATAAGTAACTGTTTTTGAACTAAGATCTAATGAAGCAGACAATTTATCTGATGTAACTGCTCCTGAAGCAATCTTAGCTGCTGTAACAGCACCGTCAGCTATCTTAGCTGATTGTACTGTATCATTTTCGATATCTACAGTTTGAATCTGTAGGTCTACAACAGCGAACGAGTCGATCTTTTTAAATGCTGAATATAAAGCCATATTAGTTGCGTTCCTTAAGTTGTGTAGATTCTCCAGCCGCGGCTGGGATTATAGTATACTAGATCAAATGCAGCGCCTTGAGTATTAACTGTTAGATCTTCGTCGAGTCCCATAACTAGTTGTCCGTTACGTGCAACTGTTAAGTTGTTTGTATCAAAAGTATAACCTGCGTCGAAAATTCGAACAGCATCGCCTTTTGCTGGAACTGAAGGAAGTGTTAATGTTAAACCTCCTGAACTCGTATCAACCCAGTATGTTTTATTAACATCTGCTGCTACACTTGTAGAAGCATCAACGTTTGGAAATTTTTGAACTTTTCCTGCGCCTACTGCACCTTGGTGTGTTTTTCTACCCATGTTACTGTCCTTATTCTGTTGCTGTTTCAAGTCCCATTACAATGCAAGTAACGTCAGCGTCATCTGATCTGACAACAATTTGTTTACCTGTATCTGCAACAATACCTGTTCTCTCAACAACACCGTAACCCAACAATTCTACATCATATTCTAAATAATCTGCATTTGTTGGTGTTCCTGATGTTGCCATTGCAAGTCTAATGTTTCTTGGACTTGCGCTTCTATTACAAAAAGCAACAGTAACAACTGAGAAAGTTGTTTCTGGTACAGTATAAACACTTGTGTCTACGCCTGCTGCAAGATCTGCTGCTCCTAATCTTCCGTTTGCCATTTTTTATGTCTCCATTTTCTTATCTTAAGAAGTAATTATATGCTATTGGTAGTCCAACTACCCCGCCTTGGAAATTCATCTTCGCTTGTATATTTATCACTGGGTCAGTGATGGTTGTAATAGTATTACCTGCAATGAAAATCTCACCAGCTGTTACACTGTTAACGTTAAGTGACGCACCACCGCCACCAATTTGTGCTTCAATGTACGCTTTAATCGCACGTTGAGTTGGCACAACTGTATCACTGTTAGCAGTGAAGAATGGGTCTGTTGAGAACTCGCTAATGCTTGCTGAAGCACCGCCTAGTGTAACTTCACCTAGTGAAAGTTCTTGGAGACCAGCAATGTTAAATGCATCAGCATTCAACGTTGCAATACCAGTTGACTGTTCAATACTGAACAAATCACCTGCTCTAAAGTTACCGTCTTGGTCAGTTGTTGTAAAGAACACCCGTCCGCCGCCGCCAACTCTTGTTTCTGTTGTTTGATCCGGGTCTATTGTAGGAAGTCCTGGATAATTAGTAGTTTGAAATCCGCCTGTACCAATGTCTAAGAAATCATGTCCTGTTAGACGTACTTGTGAGTAACGTATTCTAAGTGTTACACTATCGCCATCTACTGGAGCATCTACTACTGACATCTGTGGTGATAAGTTTAAGAACGCTGTATATGTTCCTGGCTCATCGCCTACAAACGATACAATATTAACTAGTTTAAATGTCTTGTCTGGTAAGCTACCAAATACAACGTTTGAACCAGCAATTGGTCTTTCAGTAAGTCTTCTTACAGCAACAAATGTACCTGTTTGGAAGAAGTCTGCAACACCATTTGAACTTGCAGCATTAACTTCTGCACTTGCACTAATAAATCCTGATCCTCTATTAGCAAAGCTAGGTTGTCCAACAACACCTTTGCCAACTCTTGTTTCAACTACAACATCATAAATGTTGTTTGGATCATATATGTATGCTTTTGGAGCTTCTGCACCTAAATAGTTTGAACCTGGATCTGTTAGTCTAATTTCAAATACTTTTTCACTTGCTACGCCAGCTCTACCTCTAGCTCTTGAACCAATTGTAAGTAAATTGTGGGTAGTTCCTGCGCCAGTTCCGTTAACACTAAACACACCTGTACGTTGCGGATTACCAAATGCTATTGGACCACTGTTGTCTCCAACAGATATTTCTTGCCATTCGTTACCAAACTCAGAATATGCAACATTAGTACTATCTGTTCTAGTTGCTCCAAACACACCTTGACCGTAAGCAATACTACTGTACGCTCCCGATGGTAGTGTAATCTCTGACCAAGTATCTCCGCCGTCTACACTTAATGCACCTCTATTATTGTTATTACTTACAATTACAAATCTATTGTTACCATAAGCAATATCAGCCCAGTTATCTGCATTTGGAAGTGTCTGTATCTGCCAAGTTCCTGATAGTGTTGCTTGTAGTTGATCAATATACGCTACATTTGCTGTAACTTTATCAACTGCAACAAACTTACCTTGTCCATAAGTTACTAATTCATAACCTGTTGCAGGAAGTGTGCTTGCTTTTTCTGTCCAGTTAACGCCGCCATCTTCACTAAAGAAGTGACTGTCGCTACCTGCATGTACAACCATAAACTTACCACTACCAAACGCAATATCAATTGGTTGGTTAATAGTAGCACCAGTTAGTGTAGTATTTGTCCAACTTGTTAAATCGTCTGTAGCATACCAAATGTTATTAGCATTAGTACTTGTTTGTGCAACAATAACTGTAGCACTATCACGTAGTAACGAACTACCATCAAATATAAGACCAGTTGCAATTCTTACTTGACCAGTTGGTGCTGCTCCTGGAAGTGTAACTTCTGTCCATGTTGTACCGTCGACACTTAATTGTACTTCAGCGCCTGCTGTAACACTTACAAATTGTCCTGCTCTACCAAAGCCAGCAAAGTCAATGCCTGTTATTGCACCTGTTGCTGAGTTAACTGATGTTACTGTAACTGTAATATCGTTTGCTGGTGTAGCACCATCCATGCTTGTACCAGCAAGAGTAATAGTTTCTAATCTTGCGTAGTTTCTACCGCCGCCGGCGATATCAACAAAGTACTTGCTACCGTTTCTAGTAATATTAAATGTAGCATCAGCTCCAAATGTACCACTGTAAGTTGTAACTCCTACTGCGCTATAAAGTTTTGCAGTTTCTGCATAAACTGTATCTTCAAATGTTCTTGATTGAGCTCTATCTGCTGTTGTTGCGTTTGGAGCAGTTGGTGCATCAAAGAATGCTTGTGGTTCAATAACATATGTTGAACTACTGTTTGGAGCAACGATTGTTGTTCCTTTAACATGATGATCCCAACCATCAACTACCTTAGTTGCTTTACCGTCGCCGGCGCCTGCACCTGTTGCTGAAAATATCTGTCCTGGCTGTGGATTTGTTAAACTACTTATTAGTGTAAAGTCTGTTGTACCTAGTTCGTCAATTCTATACAAATCACTAGTAACAAAACTACCTGCTGTTAAGACTGTTTCAGTTTCTCTAACAATGTCTGCTTGTTTAGATCCTGAGTTGTATGCTTTAACAATAGCATGTTGTCCAACACCATTACCACCTGTAACAAATACTTTCATACCTGGATAAGCACTCGAAATGTTACCGTCTGTAGCTGCAAGTGTAAGTGATGTTGTAGTACCAGACTGTGCAGTGTTTTGTACGTTTACATAACCACTACCTCCTAGTTCACCACTTGAATCATCTAAATCAAGTATTCTAACATTAAACACACCATCGTCACGGAATTCGTCACCTTCAATAACTTCACCATCACCTGGTCCAAATATATCATAGTTAACTACAGTATAGTCACTACCCATATGCGAATATTCAAAGCTAAACAGTTTATCTGCATCACTCTCTACTGAAACAACAGTTGCGTTATATTGTGACTTGTTATCAACAATACCTGTAATTGGTGTTTCAAAAGGATCAACGCCTTCTGCTACAGAACCAAACGACCCGTATGAGTTGTTACCGTTAGTAGCACGTATTCTGCCGCCGTTTTCTGCAAGGTAGCCAATGTGTGCATAATATGTAAACACTGACACAAGCTCTGCTCTACCGTTGTTTGTAATCCATGCACCAATACCGTTACTAATAACTTGTGTAAAGTCGTTACTAACAATTGAGTCGTTACCGCCATTGTGTAGCGCACCGTCAATTTTTTGTCCAACTGCTGCGTTACCAAATGTTGTACAGTTTTGTACATATGGTGATCTTGAAATAATCCAAACATCTTCATCATTTGGACCCCAACCTGGATCTAACGAACAAACAGCACCAGCTGTTGGACGTTTAGTGCCAAGGGCATTGTTTGGACTTAGGTCGCCGTCTAGTCCTTGAAGCGTTTGTAGTCTTATGCCAGTACCGTTACGTAAGTAGTAGAAATCTTCTTCTTGCGAACCAATTACACTATTTACATAGTATCTAGCTGCATAACGTGTTTTATATATACCTGGATATACACAAGAAATACTATCTGTATAATCTCTACGATAATTAGCTGGCCATGTCATATCTTCTTTAATTGCGTCAATATATGAATCAATATCACGTTTACATAATGTTGTGTTGTATTCGTATACTGGAAGTATATTCATTGTACCTGTAGTACTTTGATTAAGTGTATGTTCAGCGCCGCCGTATGTTTCTGATATTGTAAAGTGTGTACCGTCAACAATTGTACGTACATAGTAAGTTTGACCTTCGACTATTTCAGGAACACCTGTAAGTATACTATCAAACTTAATTTCCATACCTAAGTGCAACCAGTTAGTACTTGAAATTGTAATTATGTTTGCTGCGCCAATTTCACTACTTGTACCTTTAAAGAAGTTGTTAACTTTAGTTGTTAGTTCTTCTTTAATAAATTCTTTATTAAGTTCTAATTGACGTCTTGCTGCATATACATTAAATTCATCAGTTTGTCTATTTGATCCTTCGTTTGAACCACCAAATAATACATTATCAATCCATTCAAATGTAGTTTCTAATCCTGCAATAGCTGTTGCATCACCGCCTACATTTAATTTTGCTTGTTCTTTTGCATATTTAAATGATGCTAGTGAAGCTGCTTTTTGTTCATCCCTAACTTTTGCACTTGGTCTACGCAAATAACTCATTGCTGCAACCATACCTGCAAAGTTAGATCCTAGCTGCCAATCGTAACGAGCAGCATCAAGAATCAATCCAATGTCTCTCATACACTTAGCTTGGTTATATTTAAAGTCACTGTATGTTGTATTAATATACTGTATTGTATCAAGTATAATAGTAGGCTGTGCTGTATCTATAGCAGCTTTCTCAGTTTGTAATGTTCCACTAACACCTAGTGTAGCTAAGTTTGGAAATACTGTTGTAGGTAAACTATCTGTGTTACCTGCTGTAATTGCATCAATTGTAACTTGTAAATTATTTTGAGCAGTAGTAGATTCTGTACTAGTACCTGCTGTTCCTGCAGTGTTTTGTGTTTCAGTATTACCTGTTTGCGGAGTAATAGATGTTTCTTCAATGATATCATCTAAGATACTTTTCATATGTGTATAAGCTGCTGCTGTTTCAGTAATTTGACCTGCTGGATAAGCTGCACCTGTGCTACCAAAGTACGATTGAGCAATTCTTATTGAAGCACTGTTTCCGCCATATAATATATCATATCTTAAAGCATCTAATATATATCCTACATCTCTTGCACATTTTGCTGCGTCATATGTTAATGATGGATATGTAGCTGCTACATAAGCATTAACGTCAGCTGCAATAAACACTCTGTTAGCATCTAGCTGTGCAGCAGCATTTGTTTGATCTGCTGAACTTAATCCTGTTGGTAAACTTAGTGCATCTGCAAGTCCGTCACCTGGTACTGCTCCAGTTGTGTAAATTGAACTATTGTCTAAGATATCTAATATTTCATCAAATGCTGCGTTACTTCTACTAAGTGCAGTTGCATCAGTTAATGCTGCGCCTGCTTGACCTTTTGCAAATCTAATAGCACCTGAAGTTTCTGTACGCTGTGTTTGCAAGTTATATGCATTTACAGGGCGTGTATATGAAATACCGTTGAACACTGCATTATAGTTTGTACCTAATGCAACGTCTAGTGCAACGTCTGTAAGTATGCGTCCTAAGTCTCTACGACAAGTTGTAGCATTATATCTAAAGCTACCAAAGTTTTTGCTTATAAAGTCAATAGCACCTTCTTTAATATCTGTATACTTTGTAAGTAATGTTGTTGAAGCACCTGTAAGTCCTGCTGCAACGCCTGCTACATTTGGATATGTAATTGTTGGAGCATTGTCAGGTCCTAGATTAATTATTGTAATAATATCATCTACTAAGCCGTCAATAGCTGTTGACGCTGCAACTGAGCCGCCATCGCCTAAGAACTGAGCTGCGCCACCTGTTGAGTACTGTGGGCTAACTGCTGTACTTCTACCTATTTGCTTTAATACATCTTTTAAGTGTGTATATGCAGCAATAGTTGCTGTTTTTTCTTCACTATCAATTTGTAGATTACCTGTACTACCGTCATAATATGCAAGACCTGCTTGAATACTTTGCCAGTTACCTGTATATACTAAGTCGTATACAACTGCATCTGAAATAAATGCAACATCTTTTTTGCATGATGTTCTACTATAATCTAAGTTTGGATACTGGTCTTTAATGTAAGCAATAACTTCTTGTTGTATAAACTCTTTGTTTATACTAATCATGTCAGCTGCTTTTTGAAAATCTCCATCTGTTGAAGCACTTGCTGGAATTTCTCTTCCTAGCTGTGTTTGTAATGAAGAGTCAATATTTCTTATTAGTATTTTTGAAAGCATTTCTGCAGAATCTCTTTCTGCAGGCTGACCTAATGGAAATTGTGCAAACTGAGTTACGTTATTTCCTGATGTTGGCGTTACGGAGGTACCGTCTACAACATCACCAATAATTTCAGTAAGTCTGTTTAATGCATGATGGCTAAATCTAAAGTCCTTTCTAGGAGTTAGTGTAGCGTTTGTTGCTTTTCTAGGTTGTACGTTAGTTGAACGTAATTCGTCACCTATAATACATGTTTCTGCTGGAACACGTATCGGAAGCACTTCAGTATAAGTACCTGTTGCTACTTTTACTAAACTGTTCCTAATTTCTCTGGGTGGTACATTAGTATCCACACCTGCTGTTACTGCATCGGTAATTATTTCACCGAGCGATTGTACTCTTTCAAATACTGTAGCCATTAGTAGTATCCTCCGCCGTCATTGTCGCCACCGCCGTAGCCGCCACTACCAGTTGCATCTGGATCTTGGATAGATGCGTTAACGCCCAATGCTGTTCCTGTAGAGCCTCCGGCTCCGTTATATTCTAGTGTATCTAAGCTAGTAAAGTTAGTATCAAAATACTGTGCAACTACTGCTGTTGAATTATCACCGTTTGTTGTTTGGTAATTTACTGCTGGTGCTTCACCTAGAAGCACTTTTTGTATCAATGCAATGCCGTAGTTAATACTAGCTACAGTTTCTGCTTCTTGACCAAGTGCATAAAATTTTCCTGGATCTCTTACATAACGTAATGCTGCTTCTCTTGATTTTACATTTCCGCCATGTGTTAAATCATATATAAAGGCGTCAACAATGAAACCCATATCTCTTTCACATTTTTCTTGTGCATATGTAAATGCTGCTGTGAAAGGAGCAATGTTATTTGTTACTTGATAATCTGTCCACTCAACAATTTCTCTTGTTATAAATTGTCTGTTTAATTCTAACATACGTGCAACTGCTGGAACTCTTGATCCATTTTCAATTGCTTCACATGCATATCTAATAGTTTTGAAAGGCTTATCAATTGTGCGTCCTGCATCTGGAGCAGGCTTATCAACACCATGTGGTGCAACATAGTAAACATCGTCTGTTGCGCCCAAGTATGACCATTCTGGAATTGCTCCGTCGCTTACACGTAATACTTGTCCTTCGCTACCTACTGGTAATCTTGTTGGACCTGCACCGCCGTAATAAACTAAGTCGCCTTTTGTAGTTAGGAATTCTGCTTCACTACCAACTGTTAGAACGTTCCAGTATGTACCTGTTGCGTCTCGGTCTGGACGTGAATTTTCATTTCCGCCGCCGGCTGCACCAACTTGTACTGTTGAAAAGTCATCACCTTCTGACCAGTGTGCATTTACACAAACATAACTGCTTGATCCGTAACGTACTACATCACCTAATATATAACGTGAATCATCTACCCATGCGCCCTTCCAATTAAAGCCACTGTTTAGTCTTGTCCAATATGTTGCGTCTGGTGGTTCATTGTTATTACTGTCTTTAATACACAAGTATGTGTATCCGCCGTGCTTAACAACTTCACCAACTTTATAATCTTGGTTAGTTGAGTCTTCGCCCCAAGCGTTTAAGAATCTAAAGTTTTCTGTAAATAGCTGCCAGTTATTAGGATCATCTGTTTCATCTGTTGGACGTGATCCTGTATGGTTTTCTAATGCTACATACTGATTACCACCGTATCTAACAACATCACCTTTTTGGTAAACTTTGTAAGTATCCCAATCATCTTCAAATTGGAAACCTTGAACAAACTGTGTCCAATTTGACTCATCTGTTGAAAAGTTATTAGTACTTGAATGAGCAGTTGTTGCAAGCCAAAGACTTGCACCGTACTTAACAACATCATTTATTTTATATCTTGTTGCAGAACCTTGCCAGTTACCTTTGTATTCAATACCTGCATTAAGAACGGACCATTTAGATTGATCTGCTTCTAAACCAAGCGATGCTGTTGCTGACGATGTATGTGGAGTAATACATACATATGAATAGCCGCCATATTTAACTAGGTCGTTTATTTTATATTTCGTGCTTACTGACCATGTACTTTTGAAGTCTAAGCCTTCGCCAAAGACATCCCAGTTTCCAATATCAGCTTCTAATCCGTCATTAGCAGATGCTTGTGATGTATGTACTGCTGTTGCTACATACAAGCGAGCGCCGTATTTTACAATGTCATTAAAGATGTATGCTGTGCCTGTTGACCAGTCACCTTTCCACTGAAATCCATCACTGACAATATTCCATTTTGGCGGAACAACGTCAAAGTCACTATAAAAGTTTGCCTGACTTTCGTGTCCAATGACACAAATATACATTCTGCCGCCGTTAAAGACAACATCGTCTTTATAGTATGTGGTACTGGTTGTCCAATTGTTTTTCCAGACAAACCTAATTCTACCTAGTTTAAATTCTGCCATTTTCTACTCCGCTCAAAGTATTTATCCTAATATGTTGATTGCTCATTTTTCCTTAAAAACTACCGTCACTAAAGTCATTGTCAGTGCTAAAGTCATTTCCGCTTTCGCTTAGAATGATCATTTGCTTAACTATTGTTCCGCTAATCTCTGCTCCTTTATCAATTACCATTCTTCTCGGTAATAATATTTCAATACCAGTTGTAGTGTCAATATACTGGTCCTCTGTTCCTTTGTTACCTAGACGTGTAACACCTGCAATAAGTGTTCCTGTTTCAAGAGCACTACCACCTTGGCTAAGTCTGTTTTGCAAGAATGTTGCTATTGCTCGTTGTGTCGGAACAACGTTGTTACTATCTTCAGTAAAGTTTGGATCTGTTGAGAATTCTCTAACAACAGCACCCGAACCACCAAGTCTAACTCCGCCTAGTGCTAATTCACTCAACCCATCTAAGTCAAAGAACTCAGCACTAATTGTAACAATACCTGTTGCCTGTTGCACACTAAACAACTCACCTGCTCTAAAGTTACCATCTTGGTCTGTACTTGTATAGAACACTCGTCCACCGTTTTCTTCTTGTACTTCGTTTTCAGGTGCAGCAATAAAGTAAGCACCGTCTGAATAAACATCTGGATAGTTTGTTGTTATAAAGTTTCCTGTTCCGATATCTAAGAAGTCGTGTCCTGAAATACGACACTGTGAATAACGTGAACGTATTGTTATTACAACAGCGTTTTGAAGACTGTCTGAGTTTTCTATAATAGGTGTAAGTTTTATTCCTGCTTTTAATTTTCCATTATCATCAGCACCAAGTGGTGTTATCTGCTGTACTGTGAAAATCTTTAAGTCGTCTTCGTTAGCAGTGTCTAAGTCTGGAATACTTGCAAACAAGAACTGTGCACCTGGTCCTGGATATACGTCTAAATTATCTACAACTATATCTGCACCAATTGGAATAATATCTGCAAAACCGTCACCACTTATGTTTGCTCGTGTGCTAGATGTTCTATATCCAAAACCTCTAAATACAAAGCTAGGTTGTGCAAGAACGCCGTTACCTATTCTGTTTTCTGTTAATACTGCAACTGAAAATGCGTTATCAACTATTGTTATTACAGCAGGATCTTCTGCTGTATACCCACTACCTGGATCCCAAACTTTAATTTCACTAAACACACCAGTATTAATATTAGCTCTCAATTTTGCTCTACAACCAGTAAACACTCTACATGTTCCGTCACCAATGTCATTCTCAGCTGTTAGCATCCATCTGCCTCTACCTTCAAACGATCCAAATGCACATGATCTATATTTTTGTCTTGGGCTTGGTAGTTCTCTGTTGGTCCATATAATTCCATCTTCAGATGTTGCTGCAAATGTAGTTTCACCAAAAGTCGGGTCCTGTCCAACATCTCTACTACCTGTATCACCTACTGCAAAAAATATGCCTTGTCCGTATCTAATTTTAGTCCAGTTATGATGTGATGATCCGTCTTGTTTTGGCATAGTTGCTGATGTCCATGTTTCGCCATCAAAACTATATGCTGCTTCACTGTTTGTTCTTGATATAGCAACATAACGGTTGTTACCGTATGCAACACTTTGCCAATCAGTAACTACCGGAAGTGCATCTTCGTAAACTGTCCATGATCCTGTACCAGCTGTCGGCGATGTTGCAATTACATTATCGGCATTTGATAATACTACAAACTTATTTTTTCCGTATGTAATTGACTGCCATTGTGTTGCTGTTGAGTCACCAACTCCTCCGGAAGTAACATCTGGAAATACTTGCTCAGTCCAAGTTATGCCATCTTCTGATATTGCATAATCTTGAGAGTTTGCTGCAATAGCAACAAATTTATTCTTTGCATATATTACATCTATCCATTCTCTGTTTTGTGGTAAGAATCCTCTAGTCCAATTTATGCCATCTAAACTATATGCCATTCTTGCTGATGCATCTCTAATTGCAACAAATCTGTTGTTTCCTGCTGCTACTGCTGTCCAGTCTCCTGAATCAGGCAAGTCAGCTGGTGACCACGAGTCTCCGCCATTACTAGAATATGCTGCACTTAGTGAACCTTTAAGTACTGATACAAAACGTCCTTCTGTACCTGTACCGGTTGTTGTAAAGTTTGAAATACTGTTTGTACTATCATTTGATATTTCTGTGACAGTAATTACAATATTGTTAAGTGGTGTTGTACCGCCAACTGATGCGCCAACAATTGTAATAGTATCGCCTACAGCATATCCTGCTCCATCAAAACCGCTTCTTAATGTTACAACGTAACTTTGTCCTGTCTTTGTAACATTAAATCTAGCAACTTGTGCAACTACATCAGTAGTTTCTCCTGTACCAAATTCGCCTGCAATATCTAAGAAAGTTTCAGTTGTGCCGCCAAAGGCAACATCTACCCAGTTACCGTTTCCTGGAATAAATTTTTGTTCTGCTGTAAAGGCAGGAGCATTTACAGTTAATCTTGGTTCAATTCTATATGTTGTACTGCTTATAAGTTCACTAGCAATTTCAGTACCTGCAACAACATGATCCCAACCTGGCTCATCATTACTTTCTTTATAAACAGATGCTACTTTTGTTACTGAATTGTAAGATTGTATATATCCATACTGTCCTGTACCTACACCTGATGTAATAAGAATTCGCTGCCCTGTATACGCTGCTGCGTCATTATCATCTGCTGTTGCAAGAGTAATAGTAGTTTCGTCACCATCTTGTGCGTTGTTACCTTCAAGTGTATATCCACTGCCGCCTGCGCTACCTGAATCTGGTGGTGTAAGCAATCTTGCTTCGAATAATCCGCCATCTCTTATATCTTCAAATACAGCATTTGCTTGTGCTCCTGAACCAGTAAATGCAACATTAGCATTTGTATAGTTTTGACCTGCGTTGCTATATTCTAAGTTAAGAATAAAGTCACTAACTTCGCCAGCGAACACTGCACTTACTTGTGCGTCTTGATTTCTGTTAAACACTGTTGCAGTTTTAGAAATTTCGTTTGGATCAATACCTTCTGCTACTGCTCCGTATCTACCATATGAGTTGTTACCGTTTGTTGCACGTATAACTCCGCCTTGTGTAGCTAAGTATCCAACTTGATTATAATATGTAAATACGGACACAAGTTCTGCTCTACCATTATTATCAATCCATGCTCCAATACCATCACTTAATACTTGTGTAAAGTCGTTAGCTGTCATTGACTTATTACCACCGTTGTGTAATGCTCCGTCAACTTTCATACCAATACATGCTGTACCTAATGTTGTTACACCTTGTATATAAGGTGATCTAGTCATAATCCAGCAACGCTCATCTTCTGGTCCCCAACCTGGATCTAGTGATGCATAAGCACCAGCTGTCGGACGTTGGTAAAATTCAAATACTCCTGGAGGATTAAGTACACCTTTAAGACCTTCAATAGTACATTGTCTCATGCCTGTTGCATCTCTAAAGTAGAACATATCTTCTAAGTTACTACCTAAAATATCATTTGTGTAATATCTTGCAGCTAGTTTTGTTTTATAGTTTCCTGGATATAATAAATCATATCTTAGTGCTTCAATTAATAGACTTATGTCTAATGTAACTTGCTGTGCTTTATAATCGTAATATTGCTGTACTGTTTTAACTTCACTTATTAAATCAACTGGGTCATCACCTACACGCTTCGATACTTTGAAAGTAATATTATCTACAATGCTGTGTACATAGTAACGTACATTTGCTTCTAGGCCGCCAATTGTATCTGCAAATTTGATAGGTAACCCTACAGTCAAGTTACCTGTTGCACCAATTAGCCAATCTTCTGAACCATTAGCACTTGTAACATCTGCTCTAAAGTTATCCATAGTAGCTGTTGCTTCGCCAATTATAAAGTTTCTATTGTTTAATAAAATATCGCGAGCATAACCAACTTCAGTTGACGTGTCGGCGCCGTTGTTACCTTCAGTATCTGCAACATTACCTATACTTCCTATGTAAAAGTCTAAATAGTCGTCATATGTATCAAGCAACACTTGTAAGTTATTAGTGTTTGTAGAATCTGATGCAGGGAATGTATTATCAAAATCAAATGTATTGCCTGGAGTTTTTTCAAATTCGCCTCCTGACAGCATATTTGGCATAATTGCTCTTAATCTAGCAATAACTGTTTTTCTGTAAGAAAGATCGACTGCTAAGTCAGGATCAGGTGAGCCTGCAGCAATTGTTGTTGAACGAAGTTCGTCTCCCATAATTACACAATTCTTTGGTACAATAATAGGCAGGGTTTCTTCAAATCTACCTGTACTAATAAATATTTTACAAAGCTCGCCATTAAAGTTTTTATCAGCATATTCAGCTGCATACTTAACTGTTCTAAATGGTAAATGTATTGATCCTCTTAAAGTATCAGTTTCGTCGTCAATACCGTCAAGTGAAACATATAGTTGGTTTGATGCTTTAGAATAATATTCATAACCTAATGTTTCATTATCGTCTACCATTAGTACTTGTTGACGTTCACCGATAGGTACGTTAGTTACATCAAATGTTGACCCGTCACCTTGTAATCTACGTGAAAGATTATAAGTTAGTAAGTCACCTGTATTGTTCATACCAACTGTGTTACCAGACTGTACTAATAAGTCCCAATAGTTAAATCCACTACCGTTATCGCCCGGAAAGTTGTTATCTGTTGATAAGTGTGACTGAGAAGCATAATATGTGTTACCAAAGAAGTTAACAATATCGCCTCTACCATAAGTTGTGTCTTGTGTCCAAGGACCTTTCCAATTTTGTGACGGAACTACAAGTTCCCAATCGTTATCGTCTAAATAATCAAGTGTCGAACCGTCATTAAGTGTGTTTCTTACACATCTAAATAATTCACCACCCCTACGTACTAAATCACCTGTTGAATAAGTTGCAGTTGCGTCCCAGTCGCCTCTAAAGTTGTTAGAGTGTGAAACTTTTAACCAAGTCGAACTTGAATCAACAAAGTCTGGTTTTTCACCTGTTGTAGACGCAATAGCTAGGTATACGCTACCACCGGATCTTACTAAATCCCCTTCTTGATAACTATTATCTGCGTTCCAATCGCCTTCTGTGTTTTGTCCTGGAAATTCTACATTAAAGTATCTGTTGTCAATTGGGTTAGCACCACTGTGTCCTACTGTACATCTCCAAATAGAACTACCATACTTAACTAAATCATTTTTTCTATACCTTGTTCCGCCAGCATAATTTCCTACAAATTCAACACCGTCTAAGAACACTTCCCATTTACCTGCCGAGTCATCACCAAATTCGTCTTCAATACCAATTAAAGCACTTTGACTTAAATGTCCTACTAAACACTTGTAAACAATACCGTTGTACTTTACTAGTGCATTTGGACCGTAATATGTTGTTGGAGCCCAAGATCCTACAAATTTATTTCCTATTGCTAACACGCTCCAGTTTGTTATTTCAGCTCCAAACTCAGCAGCAGTATGCGCAACTACACAATAATATAATGTACCTGAATATAATGTAACATCACCTAATCTGTACTCGTTACCAATTGTCCAGTCACCAACAAATGTTGATTTACCGTCTGTCATTACTTTCCATTTTGGCTGTGATACCGGTGGATTTGAATTAGGTAATATGTAATCTAAATCAACGTAGAAGTTTGCGTCAGCTGTGTGTGTTACAACACATACATATGATTTTGCGCCATGTCTTACAACGTCATCTCTTTTATAACTTATGAAAGGTGTCCATTCACCTGTCCAGTTATACTTAAATCTTTCTAAATTAAACTCTGCCATTTAAAAACCCCTTAGTATCCTTCTGCTGAAATATTTTGCGGATACTCATATCCTTCACTAATTCTTAATATAAGTTGACCATCTGTTGGATCAACGTAGTACAATATTGATCTACCATCCCATTTAATTTGAGGATATCTTAAATTTTCATAAAGAAAGTTATGATCTTCATCAATACCGTCTAAGAAATCAATACCTTCTTCAAAGTCTGGAAAGTTTCCGTCTGCTGTTCCAAGATCGTTAACTGTAACTGTTTGTTCTTCGCCGCCTTGTAACTGATCGGATCTAACTAGAAATAGTTCTCCGTCATCGTTTCTGCGCATACCGTAGAAATAACGTTTAATAATTCCGTTTACTACGTCTTGTGGATTGTTACCTACATAATATGACATATCTATTTCCTTATGTAATCTCTACGTAACTTAATACGCAATCAATTGAATCGTTTACACTTGCTTGTACAAGTAATTTGTTTGACGGTGCAATAATTAATTTTTCACCTGTTGATACTACTCGCAAACTTGTGTTTGCTGGCAACAATGTTTCTTTTAAGTAGAAACCAGTAACACTAGTATCATCCTGTATTAATACACTACAGTAAACAAAACTAGTAGTTAAATTTGTTAAACTTAGTCCAATCACTGTTGCCCTGTTTGCTGGCGTTGTCTGTAGAATTTCTACAGGCTTTGTGCCAATTTCTTTTATTACGTTATTTCTAAAAAATGTTGCCATTGTGTTATCCTAAGTATAAAACTGTTTCTACTGCTAAGAAACCTGCGTCAATTGTTGTAATAGCACCTGTTTGTCCAGCAACTGACCCCCATTGCAATCCGTCGTATGCTTCAACTCGTCCATCTGACGTATTAAATCTTAACATACCAACTTCTGTGAAAGCTGGGGCCGGTCTATTAAGGTTTGTACCTACCGGAATAACAACACCGTTGGTGCCATCAATTTTTACGTACCCGTTACCTGTGCTAACAAATTGTGTTATACTATCAGTAACTGTATTAGTAATTTTGTTATCATCAAATGCAAAATTCTCTAATAATACGCTGCCTGTTCCTTGTGCCTTTAGTTCTAAATCTGTATCTGTTGTAACTGTAGTTATCACATTAGTGTCGATCTCGATGTCATCTACGGTTAACCTTGGAACTGCTAATCTTGTTCCATTAAGGTCTGCTACAGTAGTGCCTGCAATATCAAATCTTATAATATTGTCATTTGCACCTTGTGTTTGTTCAGCTCTAATTTGTGTATCACCATCAAGATCAATAACACCATTTAGTTGTATCCAGTCACTGCCATCGTAACCTTCAAATCTGTTTAACTGTGTATTAAATCTTACAATGCCTGGTTCAACTGCTGGTCTTTCTGCTGTAGTACCTGTTGGAAGTTTTATAGCACCAGTAGTTTGTATTTTTACATATCCGCTTGCTGCTGCTAAATTTATATCTGATGTACTTGAAACTGTAATATCGTCTACAGTCAAGTTATCAATTACTATACTACCTGTGCCGCTTGATCTTAATTCTAAGTTAGCGTTTGTTGCTGTAGTAGTAATATAATTTTGTGTGATTCTTATATCGTCTATTTCTGCTTGGTTAGCCCAAATATTTTTCCAAATTCTACTAGGAGTACCTAAGCTATATGTACTGTTTTGTGCAGGAACAATATCACTGTTTATGCCAGCTATAAATTCTATTGCGTCAGATGCTTCATCACCAATTGTAATATCGCCGCCAATTGTAACATTACCAGTAACATCTAAGTTTCCTGTAATATTAACATTATTGTTTAAATTAATTTGATCACTTGCAGAAGTTACGTTAACGTCTCCTGAAAGGCTTTCTAATGTATTACCACTAAGTCTTAAATTACCTGTGTCAATTCTATTGCCGTCAACAAATGTAGTGTTGCCGCCATCTGTGAAAGTAAGTCCTTGTCCAGCAGATACATTAAAGTTAGAACTTGTAAATGTTATTACGCCAGTTTCTTGGTTAACGTAGAATAAGTCGCCTACTCTAAAGTCGCCTTTATGGTCAACTGAGTTGTATCTTACTTTTGCATTGTTTAATTCAACTACTTCGTTTGATTGTATAACTGTTGTTGCATCGTTAGTAACTTCTTTGCCGTTACCAATGTATGCTAAGTTTTGTCCGATTGCATATACAATAACCCCTGGACCGTCGCCCCAAATACCATAGTTACCATATACACTTGCACTACCAATCATTCTAACTTCTGCGCCGAAATCTGTGTAATCTGCAAGTGTAATTCTAGTTGCTGTTGCACCGCCACTAAATCTAATATCTTGTGCGTAAATTACTTCATCTTCAAAAGTTGTAGACTCATCAACTCCGTTAAATCTAAGTAATAATACTGTAGTAGGAGTTGCATATAAATTTACTGTAGGTGCAGTAAAGTTTGCAGTATATATTGCTGTACCTTTTATAACTCTAACATCATCAAAATGACCTGTTGTTGCATCAGATGCATCATGTGCTGCACCAATTGTTAATGGTTTAGCAGTTCCGTAATCATTATTATCAGTGTAAGTTGTGCCTGCTTGTGTTCCGTCTACAAATAATTTTGTATCAGTGCCGTTACGTGTTAAAGCAATATGATGCCATGTTGTTGCTGATATTGCGCCTGCTGCTGTAATCTTATTTGCATTGTCAGTAAAGTAATAAAGAGATCCGTTACTTGTCTTAAGCATTGGAGCAACGTCACTATCGAGTGCTGCTCTTAAATCTATTAATACGTTATTGCTTGCAGGTGTTGAAGGAAGATAAATCCAAGTTTCAATTGTAAAGTCGCCAGTTCCAAAACCAAAATCATTTTGTGGCTGTATACTTGCATAATCACCAGTGCCGTCAACTTGTAAACTTGCTGTACCAAACTTTTTGATAGATGTGTCAAGTTGTGCGTCACCGTTTGCTGTGACTTGTTTTCCTGGGCGTTCTTCAGCTGTTTCAAATCCTGTAACTTTTCCACTTACATAAAATTTGTTATCTGCATCAACACTTTCGACTGTGCTTGTTGCTAATACTGTTACTCCGTCTGTATCATAATATGTTACAGTTTCGCCTTGTGTAATTGTTCCTGTTAAATCACTGACACGAAGTGCTGTTTTGCCGACACTTGCTTTTCCGTCAGTACCGTCAACACAGTATACGCCCCTATTAGCAAAATATGTAAAGCAGTTTAGCCATTCTATTCTAACACCATTTGTAAATGTAACAGCGTCAACTCCAGGAGTAATAAATGTTACAGCGTGAAATAAACACGCTGCTTCTTTACTTGCAGGTGTTGCTGAACTTCCGTCAAGGTATGCGCCTTTACCTGCATCACCTGTATTAAATCCTCTTGGATCTTCCGCTGTAGTTGTTGTACCTGTTGTAATAACACTTACATTTCTTATGTAAGGTGATCTGCTGTTTACTTGGAATGTTGAATTAAACTTAAATGCGTAACCTGTGTTGTTGCCGGAATCAAAATTAAATCCTGTAATTGTTAATTCTTCAACTGTAGTTTCACCATTTAGAATAAACGCATCATTAGTTACTGTACCAGCAGTTGGTTGTATTGTAACACTTCTCAAACTATGTCCGTGTACATTTACACCTGTAGGTATTGTAAGTGGAAACACTTCTGTATAAACACCAGGCATAATATAAACAGTATCACCTGCTGTTGCTGTTGTTAATGCTTGTACTACACTAGCATATGGTGCTTGTGGATGATCACCTGAACTAGCATCATCACCATTTTCTGCAACAAAGATTGTATTGCCTGGGCGTAGATTTAAATCTATGCCGTCAACTATTAATCCAGTTGTATCAACTGTTCCTGCAAAGAAATTTTGCACATAGACATCACCCCATTGCTTACCTCCTAGATCAGGATCACTACCTAAGTTGTATGTGTTATCTATGTCTGGTATAATATTACTGTTTACTTCAGCATTAAATGTAATGAAGTCTGTATCAGCATCACCAATAGTAATTTCGCCGTCTGCTGTAATATTTCCTGTTGCAAATATGTTACCTGTTACGTTCATGTCAGAATGTACTTCGACACTACCAGTTCCGTTTGGTCTAAATTCTATATTTGCATTTGTATTGTCTGTACTAATAACATTATTTTCTAAATTAATGTCATCAATTTCTAATCTGTTTTGATATACTACATTGTCGCCTGTACCGATTGTAAGTGTGCTATTTGTAGTAGATATTGTATCACCAGAGAATTGAACGCCGCTTATATCGGCGAATGTTGTTGCTTCAACAGTGGGGGTGCGTACTATACCATTAACATCTAAATCGAATTGAGGATTTGTTTTGTTAATACCGATGCGGTTGTTATTCACATCTAGATAAAGTAAGTCAGTCTCAAAAGCTAAGTCTACTCCTTCACGAAGTAAGTTTTGCTTCAAGAGCGGACCGGATATGCGACCAACAGCCATCTTTTCTCCTCAATACGGGGATCCTGTCCCTCTAGCCTAATTCTCACCCTTACGGTTCTTTGCTGGCTAACCACAGTTTGTCCCTGCAAGTATTGGTCATACGTTGCATTAATAATATTTATCAAAAATAAAGAAAAGGGCTACGTTAGCCTAGGATTAACGTCCATTCGTTACTAAGATCTTCCATAACTTCATTAGTTACAGGATCTTCTTCTTGACCAGTACCTGGTATCCATATTGTACCATTGTATACTTCTTGTTGCTTAGAACCTATATTAAATCTTATTGCACCAATTTCAGGACTAACACTTTCATCAGTAGAATATCTAAGTGATAAATCAGTAACCCCAAAATTATCACCATCATCTAATGATGTAACATTTTCAAACAATCTAAATTTAATTTGTGAGATATCTGTGCTTACTTCATCTCTTGTTGCATCAATATTAAATCGTAGTTGCCACCAGTCTCCAATACCTACAGTATCAAAACTAATATCGCTAGACGGATTTACACTAACTTCAAATCCTGTTTGAAAATCTACTTCATTAAGCAAACTAGTTATATCAATATTTGTTCCGTTGGTGCTTGGCAAAAATACTGCACTGTCACCTGCATCTTCTGTTTCGCCTATTCTATATGTTACACCGTTAATTGTTACATCAACATATTCTGTATTATCACCAAAGTCACCTCTAAACTCAATTGAAGTAATAGTTGCATTATCAGGTTCAAATCCTAACAAGTCTTCAATATTTAATCTAAAGGTTTGATTGCTTGCATTTGACGAACTTCCAATTTCAGATGTTGTTATAGATCCATTTGCAGCAGGAATAGCAAGTCCAAATACGTCTAATGGTACTCTAACTTCAAAGTCAGACCAATCAGCTTGTTCTGCTGCTGTTGCTCCTGATGCAATAGTTCCTATAGTTTGCCAATTTGTGTTATCATCTGACCATTGGAACAACAATGTTTCTAAATTTTCTGGACGCTGTCTACCATTTGATCCTGTGCCAACAATAACTTTACCTTCTAAAGAAGCTCCGCTAAAGTTAGTAAGATCAAGTTCGCTTGTTTCTATGCTAGTATTAGATGTACTTGTAAATAGATAGTGTGTGTTAGTTGCAAACCCTCCATTATCACCTACTCCGGTTCCTGCAGATTGTATACTTACACCACCAGCTGTTGTTGCAAAAATATTAGATCCAGTAACAGTATTTGTAGCAATACTTACTGCTGATATATCATCTATTGAAACTTGACCACTTGTACTAAGGAACGTACCTGTAGTACCTACAAACTTTATAAATCCGTTACCTGTAGTACCTAATATCATTGCCCCAGCAGGATTATTATTTGTAATTATATTATCTCTAATATATTCTTGATCATTTAATCGTATAGTTTCGTTTGTTGTTCTGCGTAGTTCTAAATTTGCATTAGTTTCGTTAGTAGTAATTACGTTATCGTTAATTAATATTCCGTCACTTTGTAATCCGTTTATTTCTAAACCCATTGCATTAACTTCGCCAACTTCTATATTATTAACATAGAAGTTTAAAGTATTATTTGTTTTGTGTGCAACTACTTTTGTTCTTTGGTTATCTGAGTATACGCCTCCGAATGTAATCCTACCATCGCCGTATCCTTCAAACAATCCTGTTTGTGTGTTAAATCTTAACGCAGACTGATTGCTAATTTGTTGAGCTGTTGTACCATTAGATAGTACAAATTTTTCACTTTGTATATCAAGGAAATCAGTTGTGATATTTAAATTTAGATCTCCGGCATACGTACTAATAACATTGTCTCTAAATGTAACGTTTTCCAACGATACAACTCCTGATCCGCCGTTGCTAAGAAGTTCTAAATTTGCATTAGTATCTTTAGTAGTTATTTGGTTATCAAAAATTTGTATACCATCTAATTCTGCTTTACTTAGGTATGCAACATTCCATCTGTAACTAGAAGATCCTAATATATGTTCTTGTGTGTTATCAGGATTAAGATTTTGATCAATGTCTACATTAAATGTAACTGTGTCTTGAAACTGATTACCAAAAGTTATTAATGACCCGTCAATAGTAAAGTCGCCTGTCATTGACAAGTCTTTTTTCATACTTACATTATTTTGTAAATTAGTTGTTGATGTTGCCGCAGTAATATTTACATCGCCTGATAACGAAAATAATGTGTTACCAGCAAGTCTTAAATTGCCGGTATCTACAGCTTCTGAACTTAATAATGTTCTACTATTGGTTCCTTGTATAGCAAGGCTATTTAATCCATCAAAATTCACATTTGAAGTGTCAATATTTGTAATACCTTTGTCTAAATCTACAAAGAAATCATCACCAACATTAAATTTACCTACTTGATCTGTAGCACTATAGAATATCTTACCAGTATTAAGCTGTAATGCTACTTGAGACGAATCAACAAGTGTAGCATCATTTGTAATATCTTTACCAACACCGATGTATGCAAAGTTATGATTAATAAGATACATTATTGTACCATCACCGTCTGCTTCAGCACCAATGCCGCCGTATACGTTTGCAGAACCAATTGCTCTTACTTCTGCTCCGTATTCAACTGTGCTACCATCTGTACTAGTTCTACCTGTTGAACCTCTAACTGCTCGTAATCCTTTTGCTGCAAAGTAAGTAAATGAGTTTAACCATTCGACTCTACAGCCGTTTGTCATTGTTACAGCATCGACTCCTGGAGTAATAAATGTTGCAGCATGAAACAATAATGCAGCATTTATACTTGCATTATCTAATTCAGCACCATCAATGTATGCACCGCGTCCTGCATCGCCTTGATCGTAACCTCTTGGATCACTAACTGACGTAACACTACCTGCTGTAATTACTGTACAATTCCTAACATACGGAGATCTAGTAGTAACTGCGCCGCCGTTTCTAAATCTAAAGGCATGTCCGGTGTTATTTCCGCTATTATAAAAGAAATCTTTGATAGTTAAATTTTCTACCCCTGTACTATCGTCAAGTAAGAATACATCTTTATCAGTGTATCCTGCTGCTGGCGATATTATACAATTTCTTAAGTCAGCGCCTGCAACTGTAGTATTAGGAGGAATTATTAATGGTAATTGCTCTTGGTATTCTCCAGGTGTTATTTTTATATTAACCGGTCCGCCTGCACTTGAGTCTGCTGCTTGTAATGCACGAGTTAATGTTCTAAATGGACCTTGAGGATGATCACCTACATTAGTATCGTCGCCGTTTATTGAAACATAAAATATATTTCCTGGACGTAATTCACTGTTTACAATATTTGTTGATATTGATCCTGCTTGGATTGCATTGCCATTAAGTAAATTGATATAAGCAGATCCCCAACGTTTAGTTGGACTTCCTAAATTATATGTATTAGAAGCATCAGGTATAAGATCACTGTTTATGTCAACGTCAAATGAAACTGTGTCTTCAGCAAGATTATCACCAAATATTAAGCTACCTGCATGTGAAATGTTTCCTGTTGCATTTAGTGATCCAAATACATTAACATCATTGAATACATTTACTGTACCGCCAGTACCAGGTTGTAAATTAATATTACTATCAGTAAGTCTACTTCTAATTTCTTGATTATCTATTATTAGATCAGCAACAGCAATACTACTACTAACAATTTTTGTTGCAGCACCAATGTATGTAGTTGGGCCTATATTATTTGTAATGTTGCCGTCGATAGTAAAGTTGGGCAAATACATTGTATCTGCATCAAGATGCGTAGTACGAATTTTAACAGGAGCTTCTAACGGACGAGATGGGTTTTCCATATTTACACCAATCCTACTTGTTAGTGGATCTATGTGTAATACTGCTGTGCTTGCGCCAGAATTCTTAAAATTTAGAAAATCTTTTCCTGCATTATTTTCATTAATTTCAATGTTGGCTCTTAGAACGCCGCCACTTATTCTACCAGACTGTGACATATTAACTCCTATACAATGTATTTATAGGTTTTACTTGTCAAAGTTATGTAGTACAGTAACTGGTTTTCCGAATGGAACTGCTGTGCTAAACCTAATATACCATCCTGGTGTTTTTCCTGCTGGATTTTGAACCAGTATATAGTTTGTTGTTGAAATTTGGAATACATTTTCAACAAATACTAAGACATTTTGTGCAGCAGCTGGCACAGGAAAGTCTGCATCAGCACTGTTTAATGGTCCAAAGTCTGTTTCAACTTCGTCGCCGACACCTAATGACTGCTGTACAATACCAGGATCTTGATTAGGTTCTTTGAAGCGTATTTCTCTCCAAGCACCGTTTTGATATGCTTCTAATTGTTCGTCGTTAGTATTATATCTAACAAATCCATTTTCAGGATAAAAAGGTCTATCTCTTTCAGGCCCTTTAGGCACAAGCATACCAGTCTTTGAATCCATAATAACTTGGTCATTTATATCGTATCTAACGCCTTTGCCTCGAATACTTCTTAAATTTGTGCTTTGTGCTTTAATTAATCTCATTTTATACCTCTAAGTAACTTACCGTTGCACTTAGATTAGTAGGTGATTCACCTACTATAACTACTTTATCACCTGATTCTAGAATTATTTTTTCTGAATCAAAAGTAAATGTTTCACCTGCAGGTAATTGTAAAGCATTTATAATCTTATTTGTGTCACTCTTTGGTTCATCTCTTTTAACAAGATGCAAATCAAAATTTGTTATACCATCTTCTTCATGAACTGGATTAGGTACCCAAGTATTACAAACCATAATAGTTGTAACTGCATACCTTATTGTAGGTTCAGGTGATGTTGCAGGATCCCATCCTGCAACCGGATCTGGTACAAGTATTAAATCTGTATCTGTATTTGCTACTGCTACACTGCTAATTGCCATCTTTTATCCTTTAAAATATCATACTATAAACTATTGATCTATTCTTACTTATTAATTCGTCTCTAGTTAGATCCTGATGTTTGAAGAAAACTCCGCTGCCGCCAAATTCTCTTTCTTTTACATATAGTCTAATACCATTACTCGGAAAGCCAGGTTCGTATTGTACACCTGCTTGTAATAAGTTTTGATCTGGATCGTCAATACTAGGTGTTGACGATATCTCTAGTACGTCTTGTACTCGTACTACGCCTGATCCTGGTGTAGAAAGTACTAAGTCTTCATTAGAGTTAACTGTTTCTAGTTTTGTTCCTTCGATTCTTAAATCGTTTAATTCTATTCTGTTGCGGTAGAACTCTGCTACAACAACATCGTCTAGTCCAATCTTTACAACACTTGGAAGTGTTGTGTCTTCGTTATCTTCAACTTCAACAAACGAAGGAAGTACAGACCCTTCACCAATTCTTGCTTGGAATACTGTAGCAAACGCATTAATAATTTCATCATCTACATATTTCTTATTAGGAAGGTGGTCATCGTCAGTAACATTATTTTCATAGTTGTTTGTACCTGATACACTAACAACACCAGTACTTGAATTAATTAAGTATAAGTCGCCGCCGCCTGTTGATATACTATTACATCGTAAGCCAACTGCTCCGCCGTTTACATCTTTGAAAACAAACGCACCTTCTCTTAAACTATCTGTTACTGGATCAGTCCATGTTAAGTCTTCGTCAAACACCATAAATGCATCAACTAAACTACCTCGATCAATTCTTAATCCTGCTTCATTTAATGTAACACCTACACCTGCTTCTCCGTCATTAATAACAATTATGTTATCTCTAACACTCATGTTCTCAGACTGTACAGTTGTTGTGTCACCTTCAACTACAAGATCTCCAGTGATGCGAACTTGGCCTGTTTGAAAGCCTGTATCTAATACAATAGATCCTTGATCTTGTACTTGTATTTTGTAATCACCGTTTGGTACTTTAAGAAATCTTGACATTATGTAATCCTAGCTAAGTGTAGGGGGAATAAATCCCCCTAATTTATTTTTAGTCAGCTTCGAAATCGTCTGCGCCAGTGAAGTCATCAGCTGTACCAGCTTCTTCCATTTCAACTGCTGCATCATCTGTAGCATTACTGAAGTTCCAAGCAATACTTGCGCCTGAGTCAAGTGTTACTTTGCGTCCTGCAATTTTAGTTACTTGACGTGCTGTGCCGCCATCGTCTTTAACTGTAATCGTCATTTCGCCTACTGCTAACGTACCTTGTGATTTGTCAACGATTGTACAATCCATTGTGTTAGTACCATCGTAGCAACGGAACTTCTTAGATCCTAATTGCTTTACAATCCAGCCGTTTGCTTCTGCTTGTCCTGTAGCACGAAAACGTACTTTGATTTCAGAACCAGCTGCTGTTGGCTCTCCGAAAAATCTTTTATTAATTGGTCTTCCCATTTTTTTTCTCCTATAAAAAGTAGTCCTATGCCCGTTCTATGAGCTACGCTGTGGGTACAGCATAAGTCCGCCTTGCGGCACACTATTTGACAATAGTATTTATCAAAGGTCTAAGAGAAAAGAAAAAAGGCCTACCGCATTAGTGGGTAGACCTTTTAATAATAAAGTGATAGGTTGGACTCTGAGAATACCAACAACCTCCTAGTAGCTCTCGCCATGTTCGGAGGAGCCTAGCATCGGATAGTTACTTCCAAAAACATATCTTTGTATCTCTACACTCATATGTTGCCACTACAGCTACTAGCCAAGTTGTGTCACTACGCAACACCGTTCCTTGCACTATCTAATCTAAACCGTCGTTTAGCTTATATATACATAATAGCATCTATATATAAGATGTCAACCTTTTTTTTTAAAAAGAATATTTAATTGTAGCTTTCATACTATCGGCATATTCAGTTCTTTGACCGGTCCATGTGTTTGTTCTATCTACTTGGTGCAAATACAATCCAGTTTGGATATTACCTACAGTATATAATGCTCCGTAGTACATTGCATCTGTACCAATATCGTCATTTTTGACTTTATGTGCAGTAAGCATGAATTCTTTATTGACATTGTACATTATTCCCATATCAATTCTACTTTCAGAAGTAAATGTTCCAGTGTTGCCATCGTCCCATACTTCAACTCCAAGTCCTACAGGTATTCGGTATCTACGAAGTACTTGAGTGCCAATTGAATAGCCTTCTTGTAGTACTGCATCTTTTTTGTCAATACGCATATAAGAAACATCAGCTAGTCCAAATAAACTTACTGTTGCTCCTGCATATGTTACTTCATTATTTGGATCGTATGCTACAACTCCGCCGTATGGCGTATCACGCTGTAATCTATATTCGTCAAACTCAAACTCGTTGTTGTTTTTCCATCCACCAAATGTAAGTACAATTTTTTCATTATGGTCAATTCTACTACTTGACTCTGTAATAACTAATGGTGCGCCAATTTTAGATGTTTTTGCAAAGCCTAAACGTTGAGCATCTGTTTCGCCAAAATATAATCTTGTACCAGCAATTCCAAATCCTAATTGTTTTTCAACAATAGTATTGTCCAATGTTCTGTTTAAGGAATATTTTGAATCAAGGCGTGTGCTTGCTCCTGCCCAATTTATTACAGGATGGTCAATCTCATTTTGCAGACCTATAAATATTTCTGCATTAGTTTCCGTTTTATTTGTTGTACTATCAGGATCAATGTATAATTCAATTTCACCGTTAATAAACACACCTGCCGGAAGTGAAGGTGCTGACTTTTCTAAGTTAGCAACTCTTTGTTCAAGAGTTGTTGTTGTTTCTGCGTAAGCAGATGCTGCAATAATAGAAAATATTGCAGATAATGTAATCAATATCTGTTTCATAATGTATTACCTTTCTGTGGTAGTTTAAGAATGTGTATCAGGGTATTTAGTGATACTTAGATTTGTAGCCAAAAAAATAGGCGCCGTAGCGCCTATTTTAGGATTACTATATAAACTTAGCTAAAGCTAACGTTACCATTAGTAATAGCAACTTTACCTAAGTAGTCAGCTGCGTTACCTAGTGACGAAGCTGTGTTAGTTAGCTCAACATATCCGTAACGTGTCATGAAGCTCACGACTGGTTCGAATGATGCTGGGTCTAGTACTACACCACTTGACATTAGTGGGATATATGGGCAATAGAACGCTGGTGCGTCTGACTCACTTGATCCCTTGTAACCAATTAGTACATCAGCGTTATCTGCTGAGTATGTGTTTACATATACTTTCATTGCATTGTTTAATGTACCAACCATTTTAGTGTTAGTTGGTGCTTCAAATGTGCCTTCAGTTGTACGTGCAAATGCACTTGTAGTTGCAGACTGTAGGATAGTTAGTGCAAATGGTGATACCACTGCATAGTTACCTGCGCCTCTGCGTGTACGCTGTGCAATCAAGTTTGACACTCTGTTGATTTGAACTGCAAGTGCTGCATGTTCGTCACCAACAAAAGTAGCTGTACCTGATACTGCTGCTTGGTCGTATGTTTCAGCTGCTGTGCCTGCTAGTGTTTGTAGCGAAGCAATAACTTCTTGGTCAATCTCAGCAGTAATCTCTTGTGCAAGAGCTGCCATGATTTCTGCTTCAACGTCAATGCCATGCATAGACTGTGCATCTTGAGCTGCTTCGAAGGTCCAACGTGCGCTTAGTTTGCGTGTTTTTGCTTCTACAGTTTGTTTCAAGATTTGGATTGACATTCTGTTTCCAGCTTGTCCTTCCTGTACTGCTGTTGCCGCAGCCTTGCCGTCTGTTGCACCTGAATATGATTCAGCAATTTTGAATGGGCTTAGAGCTTCTTCACCTGCTGTTGCACCTGATGCACCTGCGTTGAAAGTGTCCGCATAACGAACTCTTAATGTGTGGATTTGACCCACTGGACCTGTCATAGGCTGTACACCAACTAGCTCATTTGCTATTACTGTTGGCATAACACGTCTGATGACTGGTAGGATTACTCTGTTAAGAGTAGCAACGTTACCGGCGGAAGTAGCACCAGCTGTTGCACTTTCACTCAAATACTTGCGAGTGTTTTCTAGCGTGGAAGCCATTACTGCTTTTTTATTGCCTGATAGGCCTTCAAGTAAAGCTGTTTTGGTATCCTGCCAGCGACTTTCTAGTAGTTCTGACATAATTATCTCCTTAATTTAAGCCAGCCAATCGACGGATGTCTAAGACATTCCCATCGTCTGCTGATTTTCTACTAACGTTAGTTTGTGACATATCGTCACGGTTGCCTGTTATTGTTTTGCCTTCTGCTAGAACTGCCTTCTGCTTCGCTGGAGCATTTCCACTATCGATAACCGATGGTAGATACTTGTCAAACTGTTTACGTAAACGATCAGTTTGTACAGATTCCAGTAAGTCTGTCATAATCTCTCTTTGATCTTTGCCTAGTGGCGAAATCAAATCGTTCATAATTTTTTCACGCTTTGCAGCTTCAACTAAGCGTGATTTCTCTTTGCTTGTTTTTTCTGCAAGTGTTTTAGCTTTTGTAGCAAATGCTTTTGCTTCTGATAGTTGTTTATTTTTCAATTCAACAACTTTCATTAGCTTCGCAGTTTCACCTTTTTCATTTAAATGTGAAATGCTATATTCGTTTGCAAATGCTTCAAATATTTTACGACCAAAGTCGTTTCTACGTGCTGCTTCAATATCTTCTTTAAGAGTTGCCATTTCACCTTTAAGTGATTTACCAACCATTTCAGAAACTGCTGTAGCACTTCTTTCGATAAAGTTCTTTTTGACTTTAGCAAAGTGTGTCTTAGCTTCACGTACTAAACGTACTTTTGTTTCAGCTAAGTCTTTTTTGTCTTCATAAAATTCTGCAATTTCATTTGATAGGGACTCGACTACGAACTCTTCGAGTTTTGCGTAGTTTTCTTGCATTGCTGCTTTGTCTGCATGTAGTTCTTTGATTTCGCCTTGTAGTTGACCTACAACAAAATCTTTTAGAAGATCTGCATTTTCACGCATTGCAACAGCATATTTTGCTTTTGCTTCTGCGAGTTGTTTGCGATCTTCAGCAAATTCTTGAATTTCCTCAGCAAGTTTTTCAGATAACATACTATCAATAGCTTCAACCATTGTAGATTTGTCATGTTCGTACTTCTGAGCAAATTCTTCACGTAAATCAGCTGTAGCAGCTAATTTATTTTCGCGAATCTTTGCTTCCCATGCTTCCTCGATTTGAGCCCTGATCTCTTGGGAAACTACATCGTTTTCAAAGAGGTGTTTCAGTGCATCTATCATTACGTTCTCCTAATTTATTGGAGTTTACTGATCATATTGATCAGTGATTCCTTTAGATACTTTTGTGCCTTGTCGTCGTGTTTAGTTGCCTGCGCTAATTCATATGCCTGATATCCGCCACGTGTATTCATTAGATGTTCGTAAATTGGTGTAGGATATGCACCAGGGGCGCTAGGCTGAGCCACAACGTCCACAGTGATAATTTCAAAATCTGAAACGGTGTTACTGCCGTCTTCAGAAACGTTACCAGAGCCCCTAGATGAGACACCTAGTTTGACGCCGCTTTCAAGCATTGTCTTTACTAGTTGTCCCATTGGAGTTGGTAAAATTTTAAGTTTACCGTAACCGTTTGCATCGTCCATCCAAGTTTCGGATATCATATGACTAACACGGTCTAGGTTAATGTTAAGGCCTTCTGGATGATCAACTTCGCCAAGAACACTAAATCCGTTCGTTATTTGATCATTGAGGGTTTTGACAGCCCTGCCAATTTCATTTACAGGATATACACGTTGGTTTGCATTACGCACACCGCCCTGTATCATAATACCTTTCATATAAAGGTCTTTCCCTTCATTAGCAGATTCAACGACCATTCTAGCTGCGTCGAATGTCAAATGCTCTCGTAAGTTCATCATTTTAAGTTCCTTACTCTATTAGCTGCCGATAGATGATTTCTTATCAGCTGCTGCTTCGGGCTTACCTTTTTTCTCAGCCCCGTGGCCTGGCTGTGATTTTCCTGCTTTAGATGCTTTTCCGCCTGGCTTGTTAATGTTGCCTGCGTCATCTTCTTTAGCATTAATATCTGCTAGACCAGCATGGTCACCGCCACCGTTATCTTCGCCGCCATTTAGAATGTTAGCTGAGGTACCGTCTCCCATGTGATTTGGGCTTGCGTGTGCTGACTTGTTGTTAACACCATTGTCACCCATTGTTGCGCTTACTTTTTCTACGTATTCGCGCATTTGTTCACCAGCTGATTTTTCTGACTCTTCAGTTTCTTCTTCTGCTTCGTCTACTTCTTCATCAGTTGTTTCTTCTACTTCTTCATCAGCAGCTTCGTCGACTTCTTCGTCGCTTGCTTCAAATGCAAATGCTTCTTCTGGCTCTTCTTCGCCTTCGTCGTCGCCCATGTCATCCATGTCGTCGCCTTCGTCGTCACCAGCCATCATTTTTTCAAATTCTGCTTTTAGGTCATCTAGCGCATCTTCTAGGTCTTCTACACGATCTTCAACATCGCCTTCATCACCTTCGTCGTCGCCTTCTTCGTCGCCGCCGTCCATGTCAATGTCCATTTCCATGTCGTCGCCTGCGTCACCACCCATCATTGCGTCCATTGGGTCAGCTTCTACTTCGAACTCGTCAAGGTCAAAACCTTCTTCGACTTCTTCGTCTGACTCATCAACTTCTTCGTCTGATGCTTCGTCTAGATCTTCATCTGACTCATCTACTTCTTCATCAGTAGCTTCTTCGACTTCGTCATCTGACTCGTCTACTTCTGATTCATCTTCTAGTAGGTTGTTGTATATATCACGTGATTTTTCTACTACAATCTCGTGGAATAGCTCTTCTGCGCCATCCTTATCTTCATTGATAAGACGCTCGAGCATTTCTTCAAATTTGCTGCGATCTGCCATTTTCATCTCCTATAAATGTATGTACGCCTCGAGGGCGTGGGCTGTCATAATATATTTACTCTTTATACAGAAAAGTACGTAGAAATAGGCTCAAAACGACTCGTTTTTATAGAATATCAGGATCTTGAAGAATTTTTAATAAATCCTTGACAAAAATGTGTTCTAAATTAGGAAGGATTTTTAAATCTTGCGGAATAAATCCTTCTTCTTCTATTACTCTTATATATCTTTTTTTAGGATTTTCTTTAATAACAGTAGTAGTTTGACGCATCCAATTTCCAAAATATGTTGCACTATCGTTACTCTTTTTATAATTGAATGTGTCTGCGTATATATTGTTAAAGCGTTTACCGTCTTCATGGCCTTTATAATCAAAGCCTAGTATATAAATTACTTCGTTGTCATGTTGACTTGATAACCATAATGCTGTTGGTCCACTGCTCCAGCCTTTGCTAGGTTGAAAAAAATTAAATCCGTGATAATTAGTATACGCTTTGTTTGGGTTGGTCCAAACTTCGTGAGTTCTTTGATACCCTGCTTTATGCAATTCAATAATCATTTTAGTATCGACAGCAACTAGATAATCAGGTTCGAACTCTCTGTACAGTGCATTACAACCGTATACACATCCTGCACTTTTTAATAGATGTAAATCTATTTCTTTTCTACTTGCGCCATTGCCTAATACAAATGCACATTTAGAATCTTTTATTCTTTTGGAAATCTTTTTAGCACATGCTTCTATTAATGCATTTCTCTTTGCTACTTCTTTAGCAGCTCGTGAACGTGCTTTTGCAGCGTTGCGTTCTGCTTTAATTTTTTTCCATTGCTCTTTTGTGTATTGTGACTTATCTAATTTACCCATTAAACCCCACCGGCTTCAGCATTAGAAGCAATGCCATACATTTGTCTAACAAAGAATAGATCATTCTTTGATTGTTCTGTATGTAATTCGTTTGCTTTGCGAACCCGATTGATTTGGCGTAATGTAAGTCTAGTCTTGCGAGTGTCATCTTTTTTAACAGGTGATGAATCATTTTCCGGCTCATAAGACTTATCGTCTACCGGATCAATTGTTTCTTTATCAAAATAAAATAGTTCTCGAAGTATCATGTTAGTATTTATACAGTTTGGTCAGTTGTTGCGTCATTGCCTGTTCCACCAATTGGATCAGCTGTAACAGTTTCTGGTCCTGCGCCAGCACCGCCATCAATCGGTGCTTCGCCAGTGTCTAATTCATCTTCTGCTGCACCTAAGTCTGCTTCCATACCTGCTCCTGTAATTCCTGCACTTCTTAGTTCAGTTCCTGCATCAGTAGGTGGCTGGTCAATTGCTTCATCATTTTCTTCTCGCCACAAGCGTTCGTTTTCTGCTAACTCCTCGTCTGACATTCCTAAGAAACGTTTCATTGCAAATCTATTTGAAACGTAAGGTATTGCACTCATTTGTGTAAATGTAGGAATACGTGCATTATCAATTTCACTTTGTCTATATGCTGCAAAGTTTTGTGGTGGTTGGAATCTTAGATCAAACATTGCTGTGTCAATGTTTACACCCTTTTCCAATATGTAACGCTTAAATTCTAAATCAAAATCTTCAGATACAAGATTTTGTAAACGCTCACAGTAAGTATTAAATCTTAATTCTTGTATGTATGCAGTGCCGACTCGTCCATCATTGTACTGCGCAGATGAATCGTCAGCGCCGGTAGGTAGGTATGAACTAGGGATTCGTAAACCGCGTACGAGCTTATTAGTAAAATATCTAAGGTCATCAATCTCTCCTAAGTTAGTACCGCCTGGTAGTGTTTCAACTTTAGATCCACGTCCTTCAGCAGTTTGTGGGAAAAAGTAATCTTCGTTAATTGACAGAGGATTATAAGAACTGTCTATGACGTTAGTGCCGCCTCCTGTCGCCGATGGGATACGTCTTTGATGTATTTCCGTTTTAACACGCTCAACAAATTGCATAGCAAGGTGTGAAGGCATGTTGCCCACATCAACGTAGAATACTCTGCGCTCTGGCGCACGTTGTACTCGATAGATAATAATTGCATCTTCAAGTAATTCTTTTTGTTTGTAAACTTTAAAAATAGTTTCAAGTAAACTGTTACCAAAAGGAAAGTTTTGATCTAACCCTTCTGACAAACTTAGATGAACCATATGTTTTGCATCAACAGTTATTTCGCCGTCTTCTTCTGTAAATCTACTTGCAGTAAAACTTGATTGCGGTTGACCTACCATTCCTCTAGCATTGCCTTGCGGGTGATAAGAACCTGCGCCGCCGCCACTTATGTTTCCGCCTGTGGTGTGTGGAGTTGTTGCTACTGCATCTTTAAAATTTAAATTAAAGTTCTTAATAACATACTGTTCAGGTTCTTTGCCTTCTGATTCATTCACAATAATTTTTGTTACGTTAGCAGGATCAACATAGAACCAGCGTTTGGTTTCTGGGTCTCTAATAAAAAATGCATCTCCATACTTAAAAATATTTCTCATTGTACGGAACATCTTAGTATCAAAGTTTTGTAGCTTGCACCATTGAAGCAAGTACTGTTGTATAATAGTAACTTCTGAATTAGTAGCTTGTTGTTTGAAGTCCATTATAAACGGAGTTCTATTTTGTTTATTTTCTTGAGTACAAAATTCAGCAAGTATATCAAGTGCAGCATTAACTTCTGAATCTTGATCCATTGTGTTGTACTGACCATAACGCTCAACTCTGTTTGGAGTTCCTACATATACATCTGGCAAGTAACTTGAATAGTTAGTACGTGCAGGACCTGGATTGCTTCCGTTGGACGCACCCCCGAGAGGGCTATAACTTCCTCCCATATTGTCACCAGTTGCGACAGGTGTAAAATGTTTTTTCCAACTCATTTATGACTCCATTAACCTCGGATTAAATTTCCGTTTAGTCCTTTGATATTTGTATTTTGTTTTTCTTCTAATACGTATGTTTCTTCTAATACAGTTAATACTTGCTGCATAGTACTATTTAACTGATTTAGTGCTTGATTGCTTCCTGAGCTGGATCCGCCGATTGAATCTAATTTACTAACAACATCTCCTGCATTAGTTCCAGTACCAAAACCAACTTTATTATCTTTAGCAAGTTCGGTATTTAATTCTCTTAATACTTCAACTAAATCTTTCATAGCTTCATTATACGTTAGAACGTCAGTTGCGTCAAGTGAATTAAGTGATGTTATTGTAGCTGCTAGTCCAGGTACTGCGGTTAATGCTGTTAAGCCGTCTGCTGTAGTTTTGAATCCAGTTCCTGTAATTGCTGCCATATCTTCCATTCGATCAACTAGTGCTTTAGGAATAGAAACATTTTCAATACCAGAACCAGAAAATGCTGTCATTGCTGTAGCAAAAGATCCCATTGCTTCAGCATTTGCTTGTACGCCAGTAGCGTTTATTGCTAAGTCACCAAATTCTTTTACTTTTTCAAATGGCGTTGATCCGCCAAAGAAACTTGAAATAGCACTACCAATTGCTCCTACAGCACTCTTTATGCCGCTTTCTTGGCTTGCACTTGCACTAGAAGTTAGAGCTTCGTTGAATGCTACCATTGCTTCGGCATTTGCCTTTATTTTTACTGTATCAAAAGTATGTGTTTCAAATTCTGCTATTTTATCATACGGTATACCACTTTCGCCGCCAAAGAATCCTGCAATTGCATTACCAATTGCTCCAACTGCTGCGCTTGCGCCTGCAACAGCTTCTCCTTTTTTAGAAGTTGCTAAAGCATCTGTAAACGCAACTAGTGCTTCTGAATTTAATTTTATTTTTGCTGCGTCAAAGCTATGTTTTTCAAATTCTTTTATTTGGTCATAAGGTATACCGCCTTCAGCTCCAAAGAATCCTGCAATTGAACTACCTATTGCTTTTGTTATTGACTCACCTGGTGCGCTTGCTGCTGCACCCATTGCATCACTAAAGTCTTTCATTGCTTCTGCATTAGACTTTACTTGTGCTGCATCTATTTTTGTGTCACTAAATGTTTTTAGTTTAGTTAACGGATCATCAGCACCAAATAGTTTTCCTATGCCTTCAGTAATACCGCCTACCATTGTTCCAAGTCCGGCTACTGCTGTTCCAGCACCAAACGCTGCCATTCCAAGACTTAGGTCTAGCATACCAGTCGCTGCTGTTGATAATGCTGTACCGTCTATTTCTTCAAATGATTTTAATCCATCAACAAACGTAGGTAATGATTTACCTAACAACCATGCTGCACCTGCTATACCTGCACCAACAGCAGTAATTGCACCGCCAAGTATACCAGCACCAACCAATATTTGTGGATTAGCAAATGCTGCTAGTCCTGTAGCAGCACCTTTCATTACACCGGCGCCCATTGATCCAACAAAGTTTCCAACTGCTGCGCCTGCACCTTTACCAACGCCGCCACCTCGGCCTCGACCTTTGCCACCGCCGCCACCGCCGCCACCGCCGCCACTGAACAATCCGCCTATTGCTCCAGTAACTGCACTTTTAATTGCTGCGCCGCCTAATAGTAATGCAAATGCTCCGCCTACTGCTGTAAGTACTGCTGGACTAGTAAGAGCTGCCTTTAATGCATCTCCCATTTTTTCGCCTATTGCTCCAAACAATCCTTTGTCTTGAACTAAGTCTACAAATTCTTTTATACCTGCTGCCATTGATTTAATTGTATCTTCTACAGCTTTCATGCCTTCTTCACTTGTAAAGTAACTTATAACTTTGTCTATACTTGTCTCTAGCAATCCAAATATTCCGCTATCTATTAATGCAACTTTAATTTTATTTCTTACTTCTGTAATTCGTCTTTCGAAATCAAGAAGTCCTGCAGCGTTTCTATCTGCTGCTTCTTTTTGGGCTTCTGTTGCATCTGCTGACTCTGTTGCAAGTTTACCTAGAGTTCTTAATTCAAGTGCTGCACTACCAACTGAACTACCTAAGGCAGCTTGTGTTCCATAGCTTAATATCAGTTCGTCTGAAAGATTGTGACTAGACTCAATAGCTGCGTTCATACCTTCTATAAATTCTTCTTGTGTAACGGTCTCATTTCTAAGTCCGATTGTCAGCGCTCGCAACTCGGGAGTTGTACGCATTAAGTCCTTAGCAAAATCACTTATAGGAACTCCGTTAGTTGCAACCATCTCTCTAATAGCTTCTGCAGTTTTAGGACTTGCTGCTTCAAGTATGGTTGTTACACCTAGAAGATTTTTTTGAGCAGTGTCGCTCATTGTAGACATTACTGCTTGCATACGTGCATCTAGACTTTCTTTTTCTAAACTAGCAGCAATTTCATCTCGTTGTTTACCTGTAAGTTTAGCAAGTCTATCTAATTGCATCGTATATGACGCTGTACCTTGAGCTAGTTGAGTATCACTCATTTGCTGACTTCGGCCGAGTCTAGTTTGTAATTTGATATAGTCAGCAGTATACTCTGCTGTTTCTTCCATTGTCATACCTAATGCACTAAACTGTGGTCCAAATTTGCTTTGTAGTTGTCTGCTAATCTCTGTAAATCTTATTGCACCTAATCTTGCGTTACCACCCAATAATGCTAAGTCTTGACTATTATTTCGAATTACAGAAGAAAATGTGTCAAGACTTAGTCCGCTTTTTGCAGCCATATTTTGTACTTCAAACAAACTTCCGCCGAAATCAACACCTACAGCAGTTAAACTTCTAAATTGATTTACAGTATTATCCATAAATCCTGTAAGTATTGCTAAATGACTGCCTACTAAAGGAATATGTTGAGCAAAATCTGTTACTCGGTTGCCGCCGTTTAAAAGTTCTTTAGATAATCCTATTGCACTACCTAATAATGTACCAAAACCTTTAGCTGCAAGCCCTAATGCACCCTTAGCAGCAGAATTAAATGCAGTTGTTGAAGAATCAACTGCTTCTGTATTTTTATCTAATGCCTTTGTGCTATCTTTAACAACTTTAACACCACTTTGTTGTGCTTTGTTATGTAATTCACGTAGTTTGTTTTCAACTGCCTGGCCTTTGCTCTTGATTCCAGACATTTTCTCCACAGCTTTGGCTACTCTTTCAAGAGTAACTTCGCTTGCAACGCCAACCCCGCCTACGTTTTCAATTTCTACAGTTTGTTCAGCCAATTATCAAAAGTCCAGTTAAGTGCGCACATAAATAATAACGATACATATTTATATAATGTATTTATACGGAGACGCTCATGCCAGAAATTACTGCACCCGGTGCAAACCCTTTAAAGAAGTTCTATCGACAGCCTAAAGTTTATTTAGATTTACCAAGTAGAGGAAAATACTACCCAGACGGTGCAATTGAAATGACCGAAACTGGAGAATTGCCAGTATTTGCTATGACAGCTAAAGATGAATTAGCTATGAAAACACCAGATGCGTTATTAAACGGACAAAGTACAGTTGATGTAATACAAAGTTGTATTCCAAATATAAAAAACGCTTGGGGAATGCCTAGTGTAGACTTAGATGCTATATTAATTGCTATACGTATTGCTACATACGGTGAACATATGCAGATTTCGTACACTACGCCTAATACAACAAGCGAACGTGATTATAATATGGATCTTAGACAGATGTTGAATAAGATAACCAACACTCATTTTGATGATCGTATTCAAGTTGGCGATATGGTAGTAAATTTAGCACCGTTAACTTATAAAGAATTCACACGTAATGCTATGAAAACGTTTGAAGAGCAAAGAATCTTTAGAATTGTTAATGATGATGACATACCAGATGAAGATAAGATTGAAAAGTTTAATGTAGCATTTGCAAAACTCACACAAATGACTGTAAACATGTTAGCAACAAGTATTAAGAGTATTGAAGTTGAAGATCAAGTTGTAGATAACCCCTTACATATACAAGAATTTATTGACAATGCAGATAAAGAGTTCTTTAATGATATTTTAGATCATTTGGAAACACAAAAAGTAAAATTTAATATTGAACCAATGAAAGTTGAAAGTACTTTAGAAGAAATTGAAGAAGGTGCACCTGAAACTTTTGAAATACCTATAACATTCGATCAATCAAATTTTTTCGCATAAGGATCCTGTCAATGGGGCTTGACGAGATCCTAGAAGAAGCCAAAACGTTAGAAAATGAACAAAAAGCCCTCAAATCAGAACTATTTAAAATGGCTTGGGCAATGCGTGGCGGAGTTACAACTGACGAAGTGTTTGGTTTGTGTTATGAAGACAGAGAAATTATTGCTTCTATAGTAAAAGAGAACATAGAAGTTACTAAAAAGTCTGGTTTACCTTATTTTTAATTATACTTGCTGTGTTAGCATTGCTTTAACAGTTTGAGCCACACCTAATTGTTTAATTTGGTCAGCTAATGCTTGCATCTTAGGATCAACTGCATTAGCATCCTTAGGTATTGGCAATGCAACGTTAGATTGTTTAGCAATTGTAGAAATAGTTTTGTCTTGCACACCGCCTTGCTGCAATATGTTAACAATACTTCCTACATCCATTGGTTTTCCTGCCTTTACCCACATTGCATTTAGTTTTTTAGCTGTAGCAATACTTCCTAGCTCTTTTCCAACTTCTTTTGCTTTAGCACCTACTGCTTTAGCACCTTTTGCAATGGCTCCGCCGGCTGCTTTAGCACCTTTTTTGATCATATCGCCAAATGGTGCTTCGTCTACTTGTCTTTCTTTCAAATACTGAGCAAATCTGTCGTTCATATCTAAAGATTCAGCTTTTGCAGTGTCTTTTGCAGTATATTCTTCACTACCTACTTTAACTGGAGTGTTTTCGCCTTTTGCAGTAATACTACCTTGTGCAATTGATGCTAATCCGTCATTAATAACTTTCATGCTTTGTAGGAATGCATCGTTTTCAGCAGCAACCATTTGAGCAATTTCGTTATTTAGATTCATATTGGCAATAAATTCTTGTGTATCAAATTCTTTTGTAAATTTCCAAAGTTCATCAAAGGCATTTAATGCTCCAGGATCAGTTGTTGGATTAACAACTGCTGTTGCTGCTTTCATTTGATCAAGTAGTTGTGTAAATTCAGATAATTGACTTTCTGGAAGCACCATACTACCTATTTCTCGAGTAGATTCAAATCCAGGCCAACTAATATTGTCTTTAAATCCAATTTCTAGTGTTACAAGCCCTTCTGATTGTTCAAAAGGTACAGCATCATAACGTAAACCTTCAAACCATTCACCAATTCCTTGCAACGCCCAGCCAGCAATAGCACCATAGGCTGCTGTTTTAACTGATTTGCCAATTGCTGTTGAAAGTTTTTCACCTTGCAATAGCTCTTTTGTTGATCTTAATATCATACCTGCTGCTAAACCGCCTGCAGGACCGCCTGCAAATGCAGCAATGGTTGTTAAGATACCTACAGCAATACTTGCTTTACCAGGATTCTCTTTTGCCCAATCGCTTACAGCCGTTATGCCTTTAACAACTTTGTTGTCAGGCTTAGATTTCATAATATCAGCTTTTAGTTTTTCAAATTTTGCATCTGCATTTACTACTGCTTCAGCATTTTGAGCAGCTCTGCCTAATTCGGTAATTTTAGCATCAATTTTTTTAGCTAAATCAATTGGTAGTTTTGCAGCAGCTTTTGCTGCGTTACCTGCTTTGCCTAAAGCGTTAGTATTTTTTCCTAGTGCATTTTGCACTTGTTCTGCACTTGTAAATACTTTTTGTATTTCGTCTGGAGTTAACTTATTTTCACATAATTGTACATACTGTTCTAATAATGGCCAAAGTTCTCTTTCCCATCTAGACTGATACAACTTTTGTGCTTCAGTTAGATCTTGCCAACCTTCTTGCAGTATACGATGTGATTTGTTTTCAAATAATGTTACTTCATTTAGTTTCATAGTAGCTCTGCCAACTGTTGTTTTTGCTCAAGACTAAGTTTTTGTAGTTGTGCCATAATGTCTGCTGGTATTTTAGGTTTTGCACCAGCCGCAGGAGCAGCTTTGATTGGCTTTCCTGTATTGTCATCTATACCATCTTTGTTAGCATCTACTGGTGCATTTGCAGCCGGAGCAGCAGCTTGTGCTGCCGTTGCTTCTTTTGCAACTGCCATTAGTACTGCATCAAGTTGCTGTTTTTGTAATACACCAGAAGGTATTCTAGCAGCAGTCTTGTGATTCTTTGTTTTTAGAAAAGCAACTAATTCTTCTCCAGTTGCTTGTGCCATTGTTAGTTGTTTAGACCCAAGGTGAGCATTAAATTCTTTATGTAAATTATTTGCAGTATCTCCCAAGTCAGCTTGTGCAGCCATATTAGCAGCTTTTGATTTAGCAGCACCACCTGGTATTTTGTTTAATACTTTTGCTCCAAGCTTTTTACCAGCTTGTCCTAGCATACCTGCAGGCACTTCATCAAGTTTTTCAATTTCATCAATTTTCATCTAGAAGAATCCTTAATAGTTAATGTATTTATATTATATAGTTTCAATATCTACTTCGTAGATATTTGTTTTCGCTTAACGCTCAAACTACATACTTCGTTTGTTGATAGAAGTAATGAATATGATACAAATGCATTATTACGAATGTAATAATGTTTAAGTTTCATGTAGATTGTTTCAGTCAGACGGAACCTGTTACGGTCCCATCTAATCTCAAAATGCGCTTCATGTGAGTCTGCACCAGCCAAGACATTGGAAGTAGGTAATTGTTTATACACAAAGTACAATGGGCTCTGACCTTTCCCAACCTACGTCGACATTATGTTGCTTATAATATACAATGTACATTATATGTAACACTATTCCCTCGCTTCGTTCCTAGTGCTAAAGGGTTTTTATGTACTGTGTTGTGTTTTTCAATTGCTAACATTCAATCTACGTCAATCCAACGCCTTATTACCAGACGCGACTCAACGTGTTACGTGTGCTTCTATACGAGAGCTTTTTCCACAGCGGTAAATTAATCTGGCCCGCCAACCTTATGTGTTAGATTGTTTTGCCTTGATGTTTTGTTCTAGCAATGCCTGTTTGAGTTTGTCTGAACCGCCTACTCTAACATTGATGATACCGTTATAGTAATCATCAGTTTCAAGTACTCGCCTATCAAACTGTTCTCTTGCCTCTATGTAGGACATTTCGCCCCTACCTTTACATAGGTATAATATTTCTCTTGTAAACTTATCTGAGCCTATTGATGCTACGTCTGCGTTTAGTCTGTCTGAACTACCGTAGTATGTTCTCCAGTCGCTTTCTTTATAGCCTCGTCGTTTATTTTTTCTGCCTTTAAGCGGTGGCTTAGTAGTTTTAAATTTTGCTAGTTTCTTGCCTATGTATTTTTGTCCTGTAGTGATATTTGTAATAAGATAAACAAAGCCTTCGTACTCTTCTGGTATTTCGTCTATTATTTTACCTTCAAATGTCCACTGCATCCAGTATATATGTGTGCCTAAGTCTTTTTGCCTTCTCGTTTGGACAAAATGTTTTTTCTCTTATAATACATGCCTTTTTGTGTAAAGATATAATCTAATTCGTCTCCGTAAAATACATCATCACCAACTTCTTGCATATGAATTACAATTTCTTTATCCTCTAATGGAATTATTTGTACTAGCGGATTTCCTGCTTCGAGTAAAAATTTTCCGCTACCTCCAAATTTATTTTTCGGTATCCAAATATTAATATTAGTTGTAGTTTGATATTTGAAATCTAAAATACCATTTGGAACAAAATAATTAGTTTGAGGATCATTCCAAAAAGAATTAGTCATCATAAATTTTGCACCTGTTTTTTCTCTAAATCGCCAAGGTGATGAAATCTTTAAATGATGATAACCTTTAAACAATGAATGATTCCCCCATTGCCAACTTGGATGTCCGTCTGCCATTTCTTCTGGCTCAGTTTTAACAACTCCGTTTGCATGATCTACAAACATATCACACCAAACAGGAATAACAATACCGGCCTTTAATGTATCAGTTATTCCAGGACATAATTTTACAGTTCCTACATTACCGCCAGTATCAGTTTGTGCTGTTGTAGGCAACTTTTTAAACCATTCAGGCATGAAAGCAGAACTAGATTCTATTGGAAAAAGTTTAGTAATACCACCAAAATTAGTAAAGCAATCTATGTGTAATTTTTCTTTCTTTTTCCAAATATTAAACATTATTTTTCTTATCCAAATACTTTACGTGTATTTCTTCCATTCTGTCTTTTGCAAGTGATCTAATATCTCTTAAACATTTTCTTACATACCTGTGTGTACGTACACTATTCCGTGTTTCAAACAGCTCGTTTGCTCGAAAGTATTCTAAATATGCTTGAGCTAATTTATCTTGTGTATCATCCATTATTCTACAACTTCAATATCATTTTCATAATTTGTAAATCCATTTTCTTTGATAACTTTTAGAACATGATTAACACGACCAATTAGTTCGTCTTTGTGCGAAATAAGATAAATGTTCTTTTCACGTTCTCTACCCATTTTCTTTAAGATGCTTAATGAATTTTCAACACCGGCAGCATCCATACCACTGTCAATAAGTTCGTCAATAAACAACAAGTTTACGCCTTGATATAAACTCTCCCAAACATCTCTAAATGCAAACGACAAGCCGAGTATAAGTCTATTACGCTCTCCTCTTGATAAATTATCAAAGTCTAAATCTTGTCCTAATTGTGTAATTTCAACATTTAAATCATTTAAAAACACAACCTGATGAGGCAATCCTAGTTTGTCTAAATAATAAGACAACCGATTATTTAAGTATGCTAAATTTTGATCAATAATTTTCTTACGAATAAAGCTATCTTTGTTTGTTAGTAACTTTAACAAAAATTCTTGATGTTCTTTATAATCTGTTAATACGTTAATTTCGTCCCAATTGATTTCTTGTATAGCACTGTTGTTTAATTCGTCAATCTGCGTTTGATAAGGATCAGTTTCATTTTGTTTTGAAACAAGTGCAGTCCTTAAACTATCAACATTTTGTCTATGCTCATATGCTTCTTTAGCAGTTTCATAGAATGTAGTAGGCTTACCATTAATGTCACCTATTTTATCCAAAGCAAGCATAACGTCTTTTACTTTAGTAGTAATTTCTAGTGCATATGCTTTTGCATCATCTAATTCTTTTTCTTTACGTTCTGCAATTTCTGCTTTTTTGTCTGCATGTAGCTCTTGTCCACATGTATAACACGTAGCATCTTCTAAATCTGCGACATCTTTAACAAGTTTTGTTACACTCTTATCAGCACGTTGTAGTGCCGGTTCCAAAGTACTAAGTTCTTTTTTAAGAGCCAAAATAGCATTGTTATGATCAGTCCAATTTGATAGTTTTTCATGCGATTCTAGTTCAATGTCAATGTTTACATGTTCTAATTCGTCAATTCCTAAGGTTAGTTTTTCAACGTCTTGTGATTTCTTAGAAAGCCACGCCCGCTGTGTTCTTTGTAAACTAGAAATTGTCCCTTCAATCTTACTGTTAGCTGTTTGTATAGCTTCTATCTTTAAAGTTTCAGTTGTAATACTATCTTTAGTTTGTTTAACACTTTCTTTAAGTCTATCTGCTTTTTCAGTTAGTATAGTAATACCAAGTAACTGTTCGATGATTGCACGTTGGTCATTAGCTCTCATAGATAAGAACGGCTCAGAGTATGTGTTTAGTGCAACAATGTGCTTAAACATATCATGACTCATACCTAGCAATTCGTGGATTGACTCTTGTGTTTTTCGGCTATCACCTTGCGACTCGTCAATCATTTCTTGTTCTTGTTCGTTAATGTAGAACTTTAGAATGTTAGGTGATCTACCTCGTTCAATTCTATAATCAACACCATTCTTTTCAAAATGAAGTGTAACTAACATACCTTTAGAATTAGTCTTGTTTATAAGATTATTTCGTTTAATATTAGTTAAGGCAGTACCATATAATGCATAACTTAGTGCATTAATTATTGTAGTTTTGCCTGTACCGTTTCTTGATCCAGTATCATCACCACCTTGGTCTAAATTTTCACCAAGTACTAGTGTTAATTGTTCTCGATTAAAATCTACAGCCTGGGTTTGATTGCCCACACTCATGAAGTTTTTAACTGTTAAATCTTTAATTCGTATCATTCTAAACCATTATATATTTGTAAGAGAGTGTTCTTATTGTAGTTGGCAGTATCTAGTTCTGCTATTTCACTTGCTACAATTTGATCAACACTTTCAAATTGTGCAATATCTAAATCTGTACTAATTTCTTCCATCTGCTTTTGCGGTATAAGTGTTAGTTCACGAACACCGTAATTGCTAATATAAGTTTCTTTAATAAAGTTAGCTTCTTCATAACTAATTGGTAAGTCTAGTGTAACACGCAAATACATCTTATCTTTAATAAGTTTGTCAGTGTCATCAATTAGTTTAGAAAGTTTTATTGTTCTGTATTTTGGACAGGCTTCCCAGTTAATGTACTCGGGTTCGCCCCCGTGTTCTAGTACCATCATTCCGCGATCATCGTCCCATGCATCTGCATAGTTGTGCGGAAATGCATTACCTAAGTAATGTACTTTACCCTGCTTTTGACGTTTGTGAAAGTGTCCTGAAAACACATATTCTTGATTAACAAAATGTTCAGCCTTTAAGTCTCCGTGATCAGGCATCTGCACCATGGCATTCATATAGAAGCTAGGTAGTTCAAAATGACCAAACAAATACTTGGCTTTAATTTTTCCTACTTTTTTCCATTCATCACCAACTAACCATGGAACAAGAGCAACGTCATCTTCGACTAGTATCTTGTCAACTACTGTAATACCAGGTATATGCCTAGCAAACTCAGTAGAACTTACATCACGTTTGTCTTTGTAATATAAATCATGATTTCCTACAAACATCAAAACTTTATCAAATGCTTTGCCTAACTTTTCCATACTACGAATTGTTGCATCCATAGTAGTAAGATTAAGTGAATTTCTGTTGTGATGCCAATCGCCGCAAAAAATGCAGGTTTCGCAACCTTTTTCTTTTGCATTAACAATAAACCAATCAATGAATTCTTCACAGTCTGAGTTATGCGTTCGGCTATTACTTTTAAGGCCAAAGTGTATGTCAGTAAAAACTGCTGCTTTCTTAAACAAAATATAGTCTCCGGGTTATCTACTTGTTATATTATATAACAAAAATGTACACTTGTCAACTACTTTTTTGAAAGTTCTTTTTGTCTTTTTAGGGAAGCTTCCCATTCGCCTGCATGTTGTCTTGTATAACTTGGATTCAAGTCATTCATTTCAAGAATATCGTCTCTAATATTTTGATTGCGTTTTTCAATATTAATAACACGTACAAAACTATTAGTTACAGCCGCAGTATAGTAAGCAAACGGATTTTGTGATTTTGACTCGTCAAACTGTAAGCCAATCTGTGCTAACTGCAAGATTGCTTGACCACGCATTTCGTCATTGTAAGTGTAACCACGTACATTGCCTCTTGTTGCGTATCTATCACAAAGTTTCATCCACATCATAGCTAGATTGTTTGTTGCCTTACCATGTGATTTACTAAAGCAACCGTTTTCCATTCCACCTTCCCAATGACTTTTTCCTACACATACTAATTCGCCGTCATCTGTAAACTTATAATGTTTAAATGGAGGAAAGTTTAATTTAGTTTTTGTGTCTGCTATAGTCTTCGGATTCTTTTTTCTTCCGGGTTCTTCTGGAATATGATCAAATGTCATGACACGAAAAATTAGTTCTTCTTTTGTAATTTTTCTATAATCAACTTCGCACTCTGCTTGTTTAACTTTTTGTCCGGCCATCTTACGTGCTTCGTAGTCAGCTGTGCTTAGACGTTTTGCTTTGTTGCGTTTTGCTTCTGCAATAGTTCTAATATTAACTTTGTCAACATCTAATAAAATAATATCAAACTGTCCGTAATCTTCTTCTACGTAACTGTTATATGTATTCTTAGATTTGTGTATTTCTTTTAAAATGTCCTTATTATTAAGGTAGTTCTTTTTTCTCATTTTTGCTCCAGGCTTATAGTATATATACTATTATAATATACGTAGTTAAATTTGTCAACTAAATACTATGTAGGAGATAAAGAAATATGGGACTTTTTAGCGGATTTAATCAATTATCATCAATGGCAAGCTCTGTAAAGAACGCTCAGAGTACATTTAATAATCTAAAATCAAATGCTACCGCAGCTTTTGGCGGAGTTAGTGGCTTACAAGGTGCTATCGGAAACTTTGCTAGTAAACCGTCAATTGGTGGCTTAAAAGGCTTAGTATCTCAAGGATCAGATTTACTTAATCTTGCCAAAGGTGCAACAGCTGACTTTAACGCTCTCAAAGGTACCTTTACACGGGGTTTTGGAACTAGAAGCAGAATGGGAGCAGCAGGCGGTCCTCCACCTGGCGCTAACCCAATTTCTGCTAATTCGGCACAGGCTCAACTAATAAGTCAAAGTGTGTCAGCTGGCGGAATTGATCCTGAATCAAATGATTGGAGAGTTAGTTTATCTATACCTCAAGCTATTACTGACAGTGCTTTATTTAACCCATTTAAAAACAGTGGCGGCAAACTAGTTTTTCCGTTTACACCTACAATATTATTTGGTAATACAGCAAGTTATAGTCAAATACATCCAACTCATGTAAACTATCCTTATAATGCATATGAAAACAGTCAAGTAGATGCAATAACAATTACAGGTGAATTTTATAGCGAATCGTCAGCTGATGCCGTATACTGGATTGCTGTGTTACATTATCTTAGAACAATGACTAAAATGTTCTATGGCGACGGAGCATACAGTGGTAATCCACCTTTGGTTGCTAGACTAAACGGATATGGCAGACATGTTCTTAATAACATACCTGTAGTTGTAAGTAACTTTACAACCGATTTACCTGCAGAAGTAGATTATATAAAAGTTAATTTAGAAAACCAAGATAACTATGTTCCTGTACAATCTACAATTACAGTAACACTATTACCACAGTACAGTAGAACAACACAATCTACATTTAATCTACAGAAGTTTGCGAACGGCGATTATGCGGCCAGTGGCACAGAAGGATTTATCTAATGAGTATGAACCCCTATGCAAAAACAGGTATAACAAGATCAGGTTACTTAGATATATTAAAGATTATACCAATCCCAGCTGAAGATGATGACGTAATATTTGAAATTACACCTAATTATCATAATCGGCCAGATCTATTAGCATATGATTTATACGGTACAAAGGATCTATGGTGGATATTTGCACAGCGTAATATGGACATAATAAAAGATCCAATATACGATTTTTCTGCAGGAACACAAATACGGTTGCCTAAAGAAACTAATATGAAAACATTGATAGGAGCTTAATATGGGTTTTGGCAGTTTCATATCTTCAAATATTTCAGGAGCAGCCGGCTCCCTTGGAAACTTTAATAAAAATTTAACGGCGGCACAAAATCAACTATCTAAAGTCAATTTTGGCGGATTTAACAAAGATTTACGCGGCGCAATATCTGGTATATCAGGACTACCAGGAAACGTACAAGGCATAACAGATAATTTTACTAGAAAGTTAGAAAGTATTCAGCGAGCCGGTATGCAAGATTTTGAAATGGGCCTTCTTGGAAAGATACCTCTAGTCAAAGATTTTGAATCAATGAGTAATGCTATCAAAGTATTGCCTGGCGGATTAGCTGGCGGCATTGGTGAAAATGTTATTAACAGTGCTATAGCAAAAGTAGCAGGCGGATCAATAGGTGGCCTCTTAAATTCAGCAACAAGTCTATTCAGCGGCGACTTAGGAGGAGCGTTTTTTGGACTAGCATCAATAGGCTCAGGTGGTAGAACTGATAGATCTAACACAGCTATAGCAACTGATGCTAATGGTAGATTAAAAAATCCTTTAAGATCATACGCTGCATATAATTACAGAATTACATTAGCTTGTATAACCAGTGCTGAAGTAAACACACCCGAAAGTGGATTTAGGTCTCGTGGGTTATCTAATGTAATTTGCCAAACCGGCGGCGGCGCACTTACGGAAAGAGTTACTACATTTGGCGAAGTAAACTACAATACTACCGGAGAGTATTATTTAGAAGACTTAGAAATGGATGCACTTATTGCTCCAAATTCTAAAACTGGTGTTGCAATGGGTACAAATATTGCATTTACAGTACTAGAACCATATAGTATGGGACAGTTTTTAGAAGCTATGCAGGTAGCAGCAGTACAAGCAAATCATGCAAATTATATCGAAGCACCGTATATATTGAGAATACAGTTTTTGGGGTTTGATGAAAATAGTGCTCCAATGCCAAATAAACAAGAACAAAACGTTACAACAAAATACGTTCCGATAAAACTAACTAATGTTGAATTTCAAGTTGACGGACAAGGTAGTAGATATTCAGTTGAAGCAATTCCTTACAATGAACAAGCACTTGTTGATGAAATTGCACAAGTACCAACAGATGTATCAATTAGTGGTAATGCTGTTGATGAATATTTACAAAGAGGCGAACGCAGTTTAACAAATGTACTAAACGCTAGAAATGAAACACGTGAAGATGCTAATGTTTCTCCTCAAGAAGATAGATATATTATTATGTTTCCTGATGACAAGCAAGGTGCTACAAGTGCAGTAGAAGCCGCGGGTGGGGCTAATGTTTATGAAACATTAAAGAATTTTTCAGAAACTCACGTAAATGAAATTGGTAGGGCTATTCTAACTAATGATACAAATGAAGGTGGCACTAGACCAATGGGAAGTCATGTTGATGCAATGTATGATGACGGGCCAATAAGATATATGAATCGACAAGCAGTAGCACAACAAGATCTTGAAAGAACAGGGCAGTATGTACAAGGTACAAATATTGTTGGTATTATAGAAGATGTTATTATTAGTAGTGAATACGGAAAATCACTTGCAGAAACTCCTGCTGAAAATGGGTTTAAAACATGGTTCAAAGTTGAAACAATGGTTTTTGATACTGAAAATATAGCAAGCGAATTAACAAACGGTACTAAAGCAAAAGTGTATGTATATAGTGTTGTTCCTTTTTTAGCAGACGAGGCTAAATTTATGGGACCTGGTAGAACACCTTCTAGTACAGAAGAATTAAAGGCAAACGCAGTAAAAGAATACAACTATTTCTACACAGGAAAAAATGAAGATGTATTAGATTTTGCAATTGAATTTAAAGGAGCGTTCTATCAAAACTTGTATGCAGATTTAGGACAGTTTAATTTACCAATTAGATCAGGCGCCGGAAGTGAAGTTGTTGCAAATACACCACCTCCTGGAACGGTTGTAGCACCTCCTGGCATTGGTCCAGCCGGCGGTGGCGGCTTAGCAGAACCAAAAGCTCCTGTTAGAAACAGCGATGGCAAATCACCTGTACCAAACGGAATAGCTACAACTGCATCATCGGGTACAAAACGTGCAATTGCTGAAGCATTTCATAACACATTAATTAATGGTGATACTGATATGGTACAAGCTGAAATGGAAATTTGGGGAGATCCTTTCTATATTCCAACAAGCGGAATGGGAAATTACAATGCACCAGCAAGTGGAGTAAAGCGTAATACAAATGCTGATGGCGGCATGGACTACCAAAACGAAGAAGTATTAATTGTTGTAAACTTTAGAACTCCTACAGATTATGCCGAAGGCGGACTGATGCAATTTAGCACTATAGTAAAGCCGTTTAGTGGACTATTCCAAGTAAATGAAGTTACAAATACATTCAGTAAAGGTCAATTCAAGACTAATTTAAAAATGATTAGACGTCGCGGCCAAAATGATGAAGCAACAGGTCAGTCTGAAGCAATAACAGAAGGTGCTACAAATAATATGGATCCTCGTGCAGCTGATAGAATGGCAGCGGGACAATACGCAGGACCAGGCGGCCCAGTAGGCAACCAACAAAACCGTACACTAACAAATGCAAATTCTCCAACAACAAGCGGCGGAACTGGGCCAGGTGCGACAAACAGTACAGCACCAGCCGGTAGTCCAGCTGGAAGCGGGGGACAACTTGCAACTATTACAACTAGTAAGAAAGGCAAATCAACACAAGTAGCAGCATCACTAGCACCGCAGTTTCAAGCAATGATTGACGAATTAGAAAATGTCTACGGGTATGAAATATACAGCATTGGCGGCTATAATTATAGATATATTGGCGACACGTCAACACTGAGTTGGCACTCCGGCGGCATTGCTATTGATATTAACCCTCGTGAAAACCCATTTGGTCCAAACTATATAACAGACATGCCAGCAGGCGGCACAGGTAGTGAAATGGTTGCATTAGCAAACAAATACGGAATGGGTTGGGGCGGAGCCTGGACAGGAAAAAGCAAAGATGCTATGCATTTCTCAGCTGCATCAAACGAAGGTGGATCACTTCAAGGTCTACGCAGAGGAGTAATTCCTTCTGGTGGTGCAACGTCTCTACCTGCTACCGAAACACCTCAAGCTAGAACAGGCGGAGCGCAATAATGGCAATTAACAATTTCTTAAAAAAAGGAGATTATATAGCCGCAGGTCCTGTTGGCACTATTATCGAAACTCAAAAAGCAAGATTAGAAGCAACAACACGAAAAATTGCTGCTAAGGCAACTGAAATAGCAAATTTAACACCAGACTCATTTGACCCAAGAGGAAAACTTCAAATACCAGATGTTCCAGGGTTGCCTGATGTTACTAATATAGCTGCTCAATTAGATCCTTTTGGAGGCGCAGGTCCTGATGTAACATCATTATCTACAGTTTCGCCTGCAACTGCTGCTGCATCACAATTACCTAGCAATTTAACTGCACGAGGATCTAGTGGCGGAATACAAACAGTGCCTAATAGACCATACTTACCAACAGATCCTTTAGATAATAGATATGATTATCGTACTGGACAAAAAGTATTTACATTATCCAATGCTGCTGCACAACTAGGATCACAACGTGGACTAGGGAGTACTGGTGCAGGAGTAAATACTCCACAAGGAAATCTTGCTGCGTGTAAAGAATGCGGATCTAATACACATAGTACTGCGGAGCATCAAAATGCTCCGGCGTTTGAAGCTGTAGATCCAAGACCGACTGATCCGCAGGAAAGAGAACAGAGAGCTGAATGGGACAGACAATACAAATTGACACATCAGCAAAATGGTGAACCTTTTGAACAGTACAGTGGTTCTTCAGGACCGTCTTAAGGAACAATTTAATGGAGTACATTAATGTCTAGGCCAAATACGTTATCAAGAACAGTCAATAGTGCTGGTCCGCCAAAAGCAGGTGGCCCATATGAAGCAATTATTGTTAATCATCTTGATCCTTATAATATGGGAACATTAGAAGTTGAACTTCTTAAGAATGGTTCTGGTAACAATCCTGAACGAACTGGCCAACTTGTAACATGTAAATATCTAAGTCCATTTTATGGGGTTACTCCGTCAATGGGTACAACAGCAAACGACGGCTATGAATATACACAAAAAAGCTATGGCTTTTGGGCTGTTCCGCCAGATGTTGGAACAAAAGTTCTAGTTATGTTTGTAGAAGATAATACAAACTATGCTTATTGGATAGGGTGTATTCAAGACGAAAATATGAACTTTATGGTTCCTGACGGAAGAGCAAGTACTGACTTAACTACTCCTAATACTCCTCAAGATTTACAAGGTATTAAATTACCAGTAGGCGAATATAACAAGAAAACTGAAACAGGTACTGGTAAAGATCCAACTAGATTTGTAAAACCTTACAACAAAGACTTTAGTCAAATTTTACAAATTCAAGGATTAATATCAGACGAAACACGAGGTACTACAACTACAAGTGCTAGAAGAGAAGTTCCTAGCGGAGTTTTTGGTATGTCAACACCAGGCCCAACAGATAAACGTCCTGGAGCACCTACACTTGACACAGGTTCAGAACAAAATAAAACAAATTACTATGCAAGCCGCTTAGGCGGTTCTAGTATTGTTATGGATGACGGTGACGATAAGTTACTTAGGAAAGGACATGCAGAAGAAGCACCGCCTTTCTATGCTAGTTTAGAAGCAGGTGAAGCAGGCGGCGACGAAACTATACCACACAACGAATTATTAAGATTTAGGACACGTACTGGTCATCAAATTTTACTACACAATTCAGAAGATTTAATTTATATTGCTAACTCACGTGGAACTGCATGGATAGAAATTACTAGTGATGGTAAAATAGATATTCATAGTCAAGATAGTATTAGTGTTAACAGTGAAAATGATTTAAACTTTACTGCATTTAGAGACTTTAATGTAGAAGCGGGTAGAAACATCAATATGAAAGCAAGTGCTAGATATGCAAACTTTGCAAATAAAGATGGACGTGGAAATGAAGCTGGCAGAGTACAAATTGAATCTAAGCATGCCTTTAATTTAGACGTAGGTACAGAATCTAAAATAACTGTTGGTGCTAGTCATCAATTGCTTGTTGGTTCAGCAATCAAAGCAGAAGCAGGTGCTGCTGTTAATATTAAATCAGCAGGTGCAACTAATATAGATTCTGATGCTGCTGTAAATGTTATTTCAACAGCAGCTATGAATCTACAAGCAGGAGCAAATGTTAATATTACTTCAGCATCAAGTACGTTAGTATCATCAGGATCTAATATTAGTTTAGCAGCTCCGGGTATACTTTCAGGGGATGCAGGAGAAGTACATTGGAATAGTGGATTGTCCGGTAGCGCAAGCGCAGCAGGTCCAGCAGAAACTCCTGAACCAGTTGTAAGACTGCCTTTAATTTCATTACCTCAAATTACTCCGGGTGTTAGTGTTCCAGGAACGTACCAAAGTATTCTAGCAAGATCTCCGCAGCACGAACCTTGGCCGCATCATGAAAATCAAAATCCGCAATCATTTAAATTAGAAGAAACTGATAGAGAGCAAGTTGGACAACTAATAGACGGCAGACCGGCTCAGACACCTGATACATTTAGAAAAAATACAAACCAGCAAGTTTCATCTCTTAACCCTGCGATATCAAGTTTCTCAAACAGTAGTGCAGGAGGATTTAGTTTATCAGCAGGAGGCGATCCGTTAGATCCAACAGTTGACAGAACACTTGATTCTGCTCTTCAACAGCCAGGAACATTAGCTGCTCCTGTTTTATCTGCTTCTGAAGTTCCTGGAACAATTACAGGATTTAGTAGAAGTGAAACTGCAAATTATATGAGTGCAATTGGACAGCGTGAAAGCGGCAACAAATATGATGTTGTTAATACTATTGGCTACTCAGGTAAGTATCAATTTGGATCATTAGCGTGTCAAGAAGCAGGATATATTATTTTAGGTTCTAGTGGTAATAACAGAACACTTAATAATCCAGCTGCTTGGACAGGCAAAGATGGCGTTAACAACAAACAAGATTGGTTAACAAATGTTGGTAATTGCCAAGAAAAAGCAATGATAGCATATACAAATAAAAACTACATATATCTAACAAACAACGGCGGCATACGTTCCGGCGATGCAAACGATAAAAAGGCAGGCATGTTAGCAGGCGCACATTTATTAGGTGCTGCTGCAATGAAGAACTGGAGAAATGGACAGCGTGGACAAGCTGACGCATATGGTACAAAGCCAGATGAGTACTATGTACTTGGTGCAAGGTCAGTCGGTGGATCAGGAAACACAGCAACAGTTTAAGGTAAATACGTTATGAGTACTATTGAAAAGAATTTATACAAAAGAGTTACAGTAAAAAATGCTGCACGAGCCACGGATACTAAGCAAGGAAGGTCTTATAGAGGATTTTCAACAGTTGATATTAGTAAAGATTCTTATGCATTATACGATTTAGATATTATTAAACAAGATATTATAAATCACTTTCATATTAGACAAGGCGAAAAATTATCAGATCCTGAATTTGGTACAATTATTTGGGACATATTATTTGAACCGTTTACTGACGATGTTAAAGAAGCAGTAATTCAAAACGTTACAGAAATTATAAACTATGATCCTAGAGTAGGAGTTAACACTATCACTGTTACTCCGTATGAGTTTGGTCTTCAAATTGAAGCAGATTTAACATATATAGCTTTCGATATATCCGAAACATTGCGATTTAAGTTTGATCAGGCTGCCGGCCTGATATAATAGTAGTAGTTAATCTCTAACGCTAAATACTACAACAAATGAGGAATTGCCAATGTCATCAACAGATAGACAAAATCGACTGTTAGTAACAGAAGACTGGAAACGCATATACCAATCATACAGGAATGCTGATTTTCAAAGTTATGATTTTGATAGCCTACGCAGAACTTTAATTAATTATCTGCGCCAAAATTATCCAGAAGACTTTAACGATTATATTGAATCTAGTGAATTCTTAGCACTAATTGACATGATAGCTTTCCTCGGCCAAAATCTGTCATTTAGAACAGATTTAAATGCTAGAGAAAACTTTCTTGAAACAGCAGAACGTAGAGAAAGCATATTACGTTTAGCAAGACTAATTTCTTATAATCCTAAAAGAAATCAAGCAGCATCAGGGCTATTAAAGTTTGATAGCATAAAAACTACTGAAACACTTATTGATAGTTCAGGAACAAATTTAGCTGGTATTACAGTCAATTGGAACGATGCTAGTAGCAGCTCTTGGTTTGAGCAATTTACAAAAATACTTAATGCAGCATTGCCTGCAAATAACGGCGTAGGTACACCTCTAAAGAATGAACAAGTATCAGGCATATCTACAGAGCAGTACAGATTAAATTCTTTAAACACAGATATTCCAAGATTTAAGTTTACAAAAACTGTTGAAGGAACTACTGTAGCATTTGAAGCAGTAAGTACAGATATTCAAGACGGAGAAATATTAGAAGAACCACCGTTACCAGGAAATAATCCTGCGTTTCTATTTAGAGATGACGGCAGAGGCGCTGGCAGTTCTAATACAGGTTTCTTTATGCACTTTAGACAAGGAACACTAAAGTCTGGAGAATTTTTTGTTGAAAATCCAACGCCTAATCAAAATATTGCTATTGATGTAACAAACATAAACAACAGTGATGTCTGGTTATACAGCATTGATTCAAATGGATTTGAAAACGAACTTTGGTCAAAACTAGCTGCTGTTGAAGGTAACAATATTATCTATAATAGTTTGTCTAAAAATATTAGAAACGTATTTACAGTTGCTACAAGAGTTAGTGATAGAATTAATCTAGTGTTTAGTGACGGTGTATTTGGCAATCTTCCAGCTGGCAACTTTAGAACATATTATAGAACAAGTGCTAACAGAAATCTTTCTGTTAATCCTGCAGGTATGTCAAATATTACTATTTCTATACCTTACATTAGTAGAAAAAATACTAACGAAAAACTTACTATAACAATGAGTCTTAAGTATGCTGTTAATAATGCTACACAAAGTGAGTCAAATGAAAGCATAAAATCAAATGCTCCTGCAACGTATTATACTCAAAATCGAATGATTACAGGCGAAGACTATAATGTTGCACCATTGGGTGTAAGCCAAGATATTATTAAGACAAGATCAGTTAATAGAGTTAGCAGCGGAATAAGCAGATATTTAGATTTAAAGGATACTACAGGAAAATACAGTAATACAAATTTATTTGGAACAGATGGTATTTTGTACCAGCAAAAATTTGACGAAAAGAATAACTTTAGTTTTGTAACACAAAGTGATGTTGAAGGTGTAATTTATAATACTATACAAGGATTGTTAACTAGCACTAATATGAAAAACTTTTATTGGGCAAAATATCCAAAAATTATTGTTACTGATTTAAATGCACGATGGTCGTCAACATCTACGTCAACTAATGCTGACACAGGTAACTTTATTGACCAAGATGCAGTATCATATAAAGTTGGAGCATTTACAAGTAATAGTTTAAGATTAATTGAAGCAGGATCGATGTTAAGATTTGCTGCACCAGAAGGTTATCACTTTATGGACGATGCAGAAAATATTATAATGCCTGGACCAGCTGATCATCCAAACGCATCTTTATATAGATGGGTAAAGGTTGTAAGTGTTACAGGTGACGGTACTGGTACAACAAACAACATAGGAAATATTATTCTAAATGAAATATTACCTGTTTCAAACGGCGATGCAAATATCAAACCAATATTGACACAAATTAAACCTAAATTGTCTTCGGTATTATTAGATGACCTTAAGACACAGATTATTGACCAAACATTTGCTTACAACGATTATGCTATTAGATATGACGATATTGCAAGACGTTGGAAATTAATTACAGCTGATAACATTAATACAACAGCTGACTTTAGTACAGGTAAAACAGGCGATGTTAGTGGACAGCAACTAGATTCTAGTTGGTTGCTTTACTTCAAAACAAATGGTGAAACATATACAATAACTTACAGAAATTTAAGATATGTTTTTGAAAGTGCTGACGAACTAAAGTTTTATTTTGATCAAGCAAATAAAGTCTTTAATCCGAGGACAGGTAAAGTTCTTAAAGACAAAATAGATGTTTTGTCTATTAATTCAAAACCTGATGGTTCTGGAGTTCCGTTTAATAAAGATTATACATGGAGTGCAGCTAAAGAATTTAGAGATCCAGCAGGATACAGAGATACTAGAAAATTAGAAGTAACATTTTATGATTCAAACAATGATGGCATATTTGATGACCCTGAAATATTTGAAGAAATAGTTAATGCTAATGAGTACATATACCAAAAATTATATACTACGTCTGATGGTGTTGAAGACTTTAAATATTTTGATAATACTAATGCAGATATTATACAAGTAACAAACGAAGCAGCAGTAGAGCGTATTAGTAATAACAACGGAAAGATATTTTATCTAGTTGAAGAAGCTGTATTTAAACAGTATAATTCAACTGCAAATAGTTTAACTACAATTTCAAATTATAGAGCATATATTGGTAGAAACTCGTTGAAGTTTAACTACCTACATGTAGCTGATTCTGAAAATAGAATAGATCCAAGTTTAAGTAATATTATTGATACTCATGTATTAAGTAGAAATTATGATACACAGTTTAGACTTTATCTTTCAGGCGAAATGCCAATGAAACCAAAGCCACCTAGCAGTGATGAATTATTTAGACTTTATGGAAAAGAGTTAAATGCAATTAAATCAATAAGTGATGAAATAATATATCACCCTGTTAAGTACAAAGTATTATTTGGATCAAAAGCAATGCCTGACTTGCAAGTTAAATTTAAAGTTGTAAAGAATCCTGATCTTGTACTAAATGACAATGATATTAAATCACGTATAGTTGCTTTAATTAATAGATTCTTTAGCACAGAAAATTGGGACTTTGGAGACACATTTTATTTTCAAGAACTTAGTTCTTATGTAATGAATTTTATGAGTCCTGATTTAGTAAGTTTTCTTATTGTTCCAGAACAAGCAGATCAATCATTTGGAAGCCTATTCCAAATTAATTCAGAAAACGATGAAATATTTATAAATGGCGCAACAGTAAAAGATATTGATGTAATTGACGAAATTACTTCTTCTAAATTACAGTCGTCTGGAAAAATTGTTACGTCTACACCAGCAGAAGTAGTAGGGGTACAAAGTGCTCCTGTATTAAGCACAAGAAGTAGTAGTAATGTAGCAAATGTTAGCAGTTCAAGTTCTTCTTCAAGTAGCTCTAGTAGTTCTTCGGGAAGTTCTTCAAGCGGAGGTTATAGTTACTAATGGCTATAGATAATCAAAACGATAAACCACTACCGGGCGAAGGCGGTGAAAAAAGACGTAGCTCAGATTTATTACCTCGTTACTTTAGAACAACAGCAAACGTAAACTTTTTACAAGCAACTTTAGATCAGTTAATACAACCTGGCGTAGCTGAAAAACTTACATCTTATTATGGAAGAACAACAGCAAAAGCATTTGTACCGGGAGATAATTATGTTCCTGACGTATCTAAGCAAAGAACAGACTATCAATTTGAACCAGCTATAGTTCAAAAGGACGAATTAGGTACTGTTAATTTTTACAAAGATTATAATGATATTACAAACCAAATAGGTGTATTTGGCGGCAACACTACTAATCATTCAGAAACTTATGCCCAAGATTATCATCCGTGGAACCCACATATTGATTGGGATAAATTTGTAAACTTTAGAGAATACTATTGGTTACCAACTGGTCCACAAACAGTTGAAGTGTTAGGACAATCTCAATCAGTCACAAGTACATACTCAGTAGGCTTAACTACTGCCGGAGAAGATACTGCATTTTTGTTTACTCCAGACGGACTAACTGCTAACCCAAATCTTGTATTATATAGAGGTCAAACATATAGGTTTGAAATTGATACACCAGGCCACCCAATGGCATTTGCAGTATCAAGATCATTTACACCTGGCAATTCTGTAATAACAGCAACAAGAGAAGGTGTTAGAGGAGAAGGATTATTTGATGCTACATTATTTGGCGAGTCATATGATCTTGGAGAATTTATTGTACAGCCACGTGAAGGCGGTATTGAAATCGGAGATGACGAAAACATTAGTGAATTATATCCTAATGGAATATCTAGATTTGATGAAGAAGGTACAGAAATTGCAAATGTATATATTGAAAGCGGAGTAATAGAATTTACTATTCCGTTAAATGCTCCTGACTTCTTATTCTATATTAGTAAGAATGATTTGAATACTAGCGGCCAAGTAAGAATTTTTGATATTGAAGAAAATACAGCAATTAATATAGATGCAGAAATTATTGGCAAAAAAGAATACACAAGTTCTAATGGTGTTAAATTTACAAATGGTCTTAAAGTTGAATTCTTAGGAAAAGTTACTCCAAATACATATAGTGAAGGAACATATTATGTTGAAGGAGTCGGAAGCCAAATAACATTAGTTAGAGATAAAGACTTAATTATTCCTGCTGCTTATGCTTCCGAAAAAGCTGTCTTGTTTGATAGCGAAGGATTTGATAGATTACCTTTTGCAAACCAAAGCAGTTATGCAGGTACTAAAGATTACATTATTATAAACAGAGCTGCTCCTGATAAAAATCCTTGGGCAAGATACAATAGATGGTTCCACAAAGATGTTATTGATTATGCAGCATTAAGAAATAATCAACCAAGTAATATAGATCAAAGTGCTAGAGCAAAAAGACCTATTATTGAATTTGAACCAGGATTAAAGTTACACAATAGCGGAGTATTTGCTAAAAAAGATATTGACTTAATTGACAACTATACAACAGATGTATTTTCAATAATTGAAGGATCATTAGGTTATAGTGTTGATGGTGTTGCATTAGCAGAAGGCATGCGTGTACTATTTGCAGCCGATACTGATATACTTGTTAACGGAAAAATTTATGAAGTAAAGTTTATAACAACTAATAATAGACGCCAAATAACTTTAATCGAAACAGCTGACGCTATACCTCAAGATTTACAGACAGTGCTTATTACACAAGGTGTTGAATTTGCAGGTAGTTTATTTTACTATGACAATTTGCAATGGAAAGCATCACAAGCAAAAGCCGGAGTAAACATAAATCCAACGTTTGATTTGTTTGATGCAAACGAAGTAAGTTATTCAGATACTACAACATATGAAGCAAGTAATTTTGCAGGTACTAAATTATTCAGTTATGCACAAGGTGAAGGAACAGCAGATAGTGAGCTAGGATTTCCATTAGAATATCAATCAATTGAAAATTCAGGAGATATATTATTTAACTTTAATCTTCTTACTGATACATTTGTTTATCAAGATGCTGCTGGCTTTTATACTGTAAAGACTGATACAGCATTCCTCAAAAAATATAATAATAATAAAGAATATAGTTACCAAAATAGTTGGGAATCAACTCCTACTAAAATGGTACAGAAAATTATTAGACAATATGTATCTACAATAGATCAACAGAATAACTTTGAAGTAGACGTTGTAGATAATGCAGTAAATGTTACTGACTTGCGTGTTGCAGTTTATGTTAACAAACAATTAAAGAGTAATTTTTTAGATTATGAATTAGACAGAATTAATGGCCGAGTATTTGTACGTTTTCTAACAGACTTACTAGAAAACGATGTGTTAGAATTAAGGGTAAAAACAACAGCTGATAAAAATGAAAACGGACATTACGATTTTCCGATTAATTTAGAAAGAAACCCAAGCAACGATGATATAACTCAGTTTACATTAGGCGAAGTTATTGATCATGTAGATTCTATGGTAGAAGATATAAATGCGTTTTCAGGCATATATCCAGGTCCGAGCAATTTACGTGATATAAAAAATGTTAATAGATACGGTAAAAGATTTGTAAAGCATACTGCTCCTATGAATCTAGCAGGATATCATATAACTAATAAAAACTTTAACATTGTAAAATCTTTAAAGCAATCAAAAAATGATTATGCAAAATTCAAAAGAGTATTTCTACAAACAGCAGAAACATTAGGTTACGATGGTCCAATAAGGACACATGTTGACTTAATATTAAAAGAATTAAACAAAGATAAAACTCCTAATATGCCGTATTACTTTAGTGATATGGTTCCTACTGGAGCAAACAATGTTATTAGAAACTCTGTACTTGATTCAAGAAATCCTTTTTATCAATTAACATCAGCATTTGATGCTTCAGCTTTGTCTAGTAAATCTGTACAAGTATACTTAAATGGTTCATTACTAACTAATGGCATTGACTATAGCTTTAGTACTGAAGGGTTTGTACTAATCATAGCAGAACAAAATGTTGGCGATGAGATTGAAATAGTTGAATGGGAATCAACTGACGGATCCTTTATTCCAGCAACACCTACTAAGTTAGGATTATATCCAAAATATGAACCAGCTATTTTTGTAGACGACACTTATCAAGAAGAAACTAAAGTTATACAAGGACATGACGGATCTATAGTTATTGCATTTGATGATTATAGAGATAACTTGTTATTAGAACTTGAAAAAAGAATCTTTAATAATATTAAGTTTGAGTACAATCAAGAAATATTTAATATACACGACTATATTCCTGGATATTATAGAAGCACTGGTATTAAGTATGATGACTTTAATGGTTCATTACTAAGCAGTTTTGTTGAATGGCAACAGTTAGTCGATGCAGATTATACAGATAACTCTTTCTACGATAGAGGTAATCAATTAACGTTTAATTACTCTTATATGAATGCTCCTAATGGTGAAGAACTTCCAGGTTTTTGGCGCGGCGTATATAGAAAAGCATACGACACTGATCGTCCGCATACACATCCTTGGGAAATGCTTGGTATTACAGTGAAACCTACTTGGTGGGAAGATACATATGGCAAGGCTCCGTATACAGGAGATAACTTAATTCTTTGGGAAGACATTTCAGAAGGACTAATTAAAGACCCTGCTAATACTAGGCGCGATGTAAGATATGCTCGTCCTAATTTATTAAAGCATATCCCAGTTGGTTCTGATGGTAAAATAGTTTCACCCTTGAAAGCAAACTTTGCAAAAAATTATGTTTCAAGAAATACAAGAAACAAGTTTAAATTTGGTGATGTATCGCCTGTTGAAAATGCTTGGAGACGTAGTAGTGAATATCCGTTTGCTATTATATCTGGATTAGTTCTAAATAAACCTAACGAGCTGTTTGGTAGATGTTTTGATCTTTCTAGAATTACTCCAAACCTTGCAGGACAACATGTTTATTCTACTACAGGTAAATTTATTACATTAGCAGACATACAATTTCCTAACTCTTATAATGGTACTGAAAGAGTTATAACAAGCGGATTAATTAATTATCTATACAGTTATATAAGTGCTAACGTAAGTTCAATATACCAAGAATATAAAGATGAATTAACAACACTAACAAATCAACTTGGATTTAAGATCGGCGGATTTACTGATAAGTCTAAATTTAAGTTAATATTAGATTCACGAACACCATATAATCAAGGTAATGTTTTTGTTCCAGAAGAAAATTACCAAATAATATTTAATACAAGTTCACCTTTAGAAAACCAAATATATAGTGGTGTAACAATTGAAAAACAATCCGGCGGATTTATTGTAAGAGGATATGCATTTGATACTCCTTACTTTTCATATTACCCTTATATTGAGTCTACAGTAGATAGAACAATTATTATCGGCGGCATTAGTGAAACTTTTGAATCTTGGACACCTAATAGAAGATTTACAGAAGGTGCTGTTATAGAAAATGCAGGCCGTTATTATAGAGTAACAACAGGATTTGAAAGTACAACAGTATTTACAACTGATAATTTAGTTTCAATACCGGAAGTTCCAGTTGAAGGCGGCAAACGTGCAATTATTAGAAAAACATTTAGTAAAAAAATAAAAAAATTAAATTACGGAACACAACTTAGAACAAGTCAAGATGTTGTAGATTTTCTTCTAGGATACGGAAAATACTTACAAGATCAAGGTTTTGTTTTTGATACCTTTAATGCTAATACAGACGATGTTGATGACTGGACATACTCATGTAAAGAATTTTTATTCTGGACAACACAAAACTGGGCAGCAGGCACAGCAATCAGTTTAAGTCCAGCAGCAAATGTATTACAGTTTAAGAAAGATTATGCAGTAGTTGATAATATATTTGATAACTTTTATCCTTATAGTATATTAGATGCAGATGCTCGCCAAATTAATAAAGATTTTGACCATACTATTAGACAACAAAATAGTTTTGGAATGGTTCTTAAGAATACCGAACAAGGCATATATCAAGCACAACTACCGTTAGTACAAAAAGAGCATGTATGTTTGCTAGATAATACAACACAGTTTGGAGATACAATCTTCCATCCAGCAACTGGTTATAGGCAAGAACGTATTAAAGTTATAGGATACAGAAGTGACGAATGGGCTGGCGGAATGGATGTTCCAGGGTTTATTTACGATGACACAAATATCACTGTATGGGATAGTTACAAAGATTACGTAATTGGCGATGTTGTAAAGTATAAAGAGTTTTATTATGTAGCATTAGTAAACATTCCAGGAAGTGAGTTGTTCCAAACATCTAGTTGGCAAAAACTTGCAGAAAAGCCTGAGTCCCAATTAATGGTAAACTTTGATTATAAAATTAATCAATTTGCAGACTTTTATGATCTCGATAGTGATAACTTTGATATTGAGCAACAAAAACTTGCACAACATCTTATAGGTTATCAACCAAGAAATTATCTTGCTAATATTATAAATGATGACGTAAGTCAATATAAATTTTATCAAGGTATGATACAGGACAAAGGTACTGTTAATGCACTTAGCAAATTATTTGATGCTTTAAATTATGCTGAAAAAGATAGTTTAGAGTTCTTTGAAGAATGGGCTGTACAATTAGGACAATACGGTGCTACTTCTAAGTATAAAGATGTAGACTTTATTTTAGACGAATCTAAATTTAGAATTACTCCTCAGCCAATTGAACTAGTAGATATTAAGAATCCTACAAGAAGCGATACAGCAATTGAAATACAGCCATACGAAGTATATTCAAGAGATTCTGAATATCAATCAAAAGTATTTCCTAAAATTGATGATGTAAAAGAATATATTCAGTCAGCTGGTTATGTTAGAACTGAAGATATAAAGTTTAGAGTTAGAATTAAAGATGATCTACTTAAAATTCAAACTCCGCAAATTACTGTTGGCGATTATGTTTGGGTAACTGATGATAATATTAGTTTTGATTATGATTGGAATGTGTACCAGTTAGTTGATACACCTTACAACATTACTAGCATAACACCAGAAGACGAAGGTGCTGACGAAATTACTGGATCTACAACTCCTTTTGTTAGAGTTAATACTACAAAATTTGTAGGCGGCGATATAAAGAAAGGTGATGTAGTTGGTATATATGGCGCAGCATCATCAAATCTTCTAAACTTTTTGTATGTTTCAGAAGTAAGTGTAGACACAATGGTGCTACAATTACCAGACGGAGTTGTAGTATCAGCAATAGAAAATGTAAACTATCTGGTTGCTAGATTTAGAAGTGTACGAGTAAAAGATATAAATGAGTTGAATACTCTTATCGAAAGTTATAAAGATGAAAACCAAAAAGTTTGGATTGACAAATTAGATAAGAGTTGGAGTGTAATTCAAAATACTGAGAATTATGTAGAACAACAGGTTATTTTTAATCCTGCAACTTCTACAGATAACTTTCAAAAATACGGTGTAGCTCTTTCAGTTAGTGACGACAATAGAAACTTAATGGTATCTGCATCTGATGACAACGATGGCAAAGTTCATTACTATAGAAGATCAGTAGAAACTAATAACTTAGTATTAACACAGACTATTTTACCACCAGATAATATTAGAGTTAACGATGCAGTGCTTACATTATCACAGTCAGTAAATGTAGTTGCAGGACACAAATTTAAACAAGGAAATTGCACAGCTACTATATCACAAACAACATCTGGTAACACAGTTTATTTAGAAAATGTCCGAGGACAGCTAAATGTAGAAGGTGCTAACTTGATTTCAGTCAACGGAACAATTGAAACATCATTAGGTAATAATGGTATTTTTGATAGTTTTGTTATAACACAGCGTGATATTAACTTTGGTAGTGATATAGCAATTTCACCAGACGGCAATTTCTTAGCAGTAGGTACTCCAGACGCAGCAGAAATAAGAACAAGATTTCAAGGTGATTTTGTACCGACACAAGAATATAATAAAAATGATGTAATTTCGTTTAGAGAAGGCTTATACAAAGCTAATAGAACTATTATACCTCAGCAACCTAGTGTTGAATTTAATACATTTAACAGTTATACAGATATTGCAAGTCAAGATGATGCTGATAGTAGTTTAATCAGTTTACTACTTACTGGTAATCCTGGTCTTATTGATAAACCAACTGATCACTTCTTAATTAGAGCTCCGAAGACAGCATATCTTGCAACAGAGCCGGGCGACAGTGTAAGCCTTACTTGGAACAGATTTTCTAGAAGTAACCCTACTTTAGATTTAACATTACCTTGGGACGGCGATAGCGGAACACTTACATATGAAGATATTAGTGATACTCATACTATTGTACAAAAAGTTGACTTAGTAATATATGTTGATACGTTTACAATATTACCACAGATAGGAAATTCAGTTACTACTCCAACAGGTAGCGGCGAAGTTTATTACATCGAAACACAAGACGATAGTGTTGTAATGTACCTAACTAATGTCAACGGTGTGTTTGATGCATTTGGTGATTTATATGTAAATGATGCTGACATAATGGGAACATATAATATACTTGCAGATAATGTAATTGACGGACTATCTGGCTTTTGGTTAGTTAATGTTTATTCGGATGCTGAAAAAACAGTAAGTAAAGTTTATGAAAATGGTTCTACATGGATTGAAATTGGTACAGGTTTAATATATAATGATGTTAAGCGACAAAGTGATAATAGAAATATTTTTGAATACTTTAACTTACAAAATTTAATTAGTAGTATAGGAAGTTATACAGGTCAACAGCAGCAAGCTGGACAAATTATTAACCTTACATATTTAGGTGACAATGGAAACTTAGCTACTCCTACTACATTTGCTACAGATAAATTTGTAGTAAGAATGAGTAGCGAGTATCAAAATAAAATTACTGATATAAATGGAAATATATTAATAGATCCTGATACAGGAAACAATGTTAAAGTTAGATTACAATTATATGACCTTGACAACTATGTTATTGATGTTGCTTCTGCAGGCTTTACTTTTGAACAATTAAATAAAAAACATACAATAACAGATATTTGGGATGGATTTATTGATTTTGAATTTACAGAATTCCAAAATGATTTACCATATGAACCGTTAGTTGGCTCGATTGTTACAGATGTACAAACACCGTTTGATGGTTTTGGCGGACTAAGTTTAAGTACTAGAACTACAAGCCGAGCTGAAGTTGTATTTTATCAAAGAGACTTTAACAAAGTAAGAGTTTATCTTAAAAATATATCAGGCGACTGGTCACAGTTAAACAATATTGGTAGATATGAAATTCGTAGAGAACCTGATGCTACGTTATTCCCAGGACAGCCTGGAAGAGTAATGGGCAAAATTGATAGTGTGCTTCAAGATGTTGCTATGGGTGGTAATGAAATTGGCGGATTAATGGTCTTTGAAAATACTGACGGTAATTTACCATTAGTATCATTACCACCAGTTGCTGAAGATCCAAGTTGGCAGTACAGCAAAATTGTAGACGAAGAATATTGGTTCTATGATGCAGTAGCTCAACAAGGAGCACAAGTTCCTGCAAACTACCCAGATGCATTTAATAGAGATTATACACAAGTTTATAGTATACCAGTTGACGAATTTGGTCAAGTACAGAATGTTAATGAAGGTACAATAAGTATCTTTAAATTTAATGGCACTTCAGGATTTAGATACGTAGATAGTTTTGTTAGTGAAAGAGCTAGTGATAATAGAGGGTACGGTACAAAACTTAAACTAGTACAATCAGGCTTAGATTATACATTGCTTGTTTCTAGTACATCAGGAACCGGACAACTTGAAATTATTAAACACGGAGTACCTGTTGACAAAGCCGATAACTATTTTGGCGAATGGGGACCCCTTAATACATTTGAACAAGGTGTAATAGTTGAGTATCAAGGAGAGTTTTATGAAGCAAAAAGAGATGTACCTCAACTTGAACCTGTAATTGACATAGGAAATACTACTTACTGGAATAGAATAAGTTGGAGATACGGCAAGGACGATGATTATAGAGGATTATTCCAAAACGATCCTGTACTAGATTATGCACCAGGAGAACTTGTAAAATATGCTGATCCAGATGACGATAGTACACTAAAACTTTATAAAGCAAAAACTAAAGTAGATGGCACACAGCCATTTAGCACTAACGATTGGGAAATAGTTACAGGTGGCGAAGATTATTTAGGTTACTTACCAACAGAAACTAATAACACATTATACGAATCACAAATGTTATTTGAATCTAAATGGCCGTTGACACAATTTGCAAAGAGTTTTGATCTAAGCAAAGACGGAAAACTATTAGTAGTATTAAATGAACATTCAGTTGAAGCTAAAGTAGAGTCAATTGATACTGATGCTGATACTATTACAATTGATTCAACAGCATGGCTTTATATTGGTATGCCAGTTAGAGTTAGAATACCAAATGAACTTGATTCATCCAATGCTGCTGCCCAGTCCCCACTAGCTGAAAACCAAACATATTATGTTCATAGTATTCTAAGCGACACAACATTTAGAATCAGTTCAACATTGTTTGATGATGAAACTGTGCGTGATGCAACTCTAGCAGCTGATACAGCTGATAGTACTTGGGAATACTTAGCACTTGACGAGTATGCTGAAGGAATCTATATTACTAACTTTACAGTTGATGATACTATTGCTACAATTGGCATTTATAAATTAGACGGTACAAAATATATGTTTAAGCAAATGCTTGAAGATACATTAACCAAAGACGGTATATATCATGATATTGCAGTTAGTGATGACGGTAAATTCTTTGCAGTAAGCGAACCGTATAATGATAGTATTAATATTGATCAAGGTCGAGTACTAGTATACAAAGAAAATGCAGCAGGTGTGTTTGAACTTTCTCAAACACTGATAAGTCCAAATAACGAACAGTCAGAATTATTTGGATTTAACATTGACTTTTCTAAAAATGAAATTGTAATTACAAGCAAAAATGGTGACATTACATCGCCAACTACATTTGATGGAACGATAGTAGGTAATACTGAACCAACAACTACATATGATTCAGGATTTACAACGTTTAATAACGTATTGGTTAATAGCGGAGTTGTATATGTATTTGAAAACTTAAATGATAGTTTTGTATTTGCAGAAAGATTCAACTACACAGGCGAAACACAAACATTTGGCGAAGTACTTGTTATAAATGACAATCATACATATGTTGGTATGCCAAGAATAGAGAAAGATACTTACCAAGGCGAAATAATTGACTATAGAAAACCATTTAACAAGTCGGCTTGGAACATAATACGTAGTCCAGTAGATACAGTTGATATCAAATTAATAGAAGGAATGTTCCTATACAACAAACGTACTAATCAAAAGGTACTAGATTTAGATTATGTTGACATTATACAGGGCAAACTGCCCGGTCCTGCCGAACAAGAAATTGATTACAAAGTACCTTATGATCCGGCACGTTATAATGTTACTCCACTTGAAGGAATGTTTGATGAAGGTGATCCATGGGGCGCAAACTATGTTGGTAGTGTATGGTATGATATTAGTTTAAGTAAATTTATAAATGCTTACCAAGGTGATATAACATTCCAAAAAAACAACTTCAATAAATTGATGCCAGACTACGTAGTTTCAGTACACGAATGGGTAGAAAGTGATTATTCACCAGCTAAGTGGGACGAATTAAGTGAAACTGAGATTGGATATCAAGCAGGCATAACAGGCCAAACAGTTTATTCAGATGCACAGTATACACAAGTTGTTAATTATGATTCGGCAACACAGACTTTTGGTAGTAAGTTCTACTTTTGGGTAACACGTAAAACAGATGTTCCGAAAAATTCAACGAATAGAAAGCTATCAGTCCTAGATATAGGAAATTTAATACAAAATCCTGCAGGAAATGGTTATAAGCATGTAGCACTATTAGCACAAGACAGATTTATTGTTCATAACTGTGACAGTTTATTAAATGATAAAGATATTGTACTAAATGTTAGATGGCTTGCTAATAATGATAGAGAGCAAAACGTTCATACACAGTATCAAATTATGAGTGACGGTTTAGAAACAAGCAAACTAAATCCAGAAATTGAACAAAAGTGGTTTGATAGCTTAGTTGGTTATGATGCTCAAATGCGTCAAGTACCTGATCCTAATTTACCAGTTAAATTAAAGTATGGTAACAGATTTAGTCCCCGTCAAGGTATGTTTGTAAACAAAACTGAAGCACTAAAGCAAGTTATTGAAAGAGTAAACTTAGTATTAGCAGAAAAACTAATTGTTGATGATTTTGATTTATCGCCATTAACATCTTCACAGTCAATACCAAGCAAATTTACAAATTTATATGACTTTGAAATTGACACAGTTGAAGAATTGCGGTTTATAGGTACAAGTAAAATTGTACAAGCACAGCTTACACCAGTTATTTCAAACGGTGCAATTAGATCAGTTGAAATTACAGAGCCAGGAAGAGGATATAAAGATATTAACTTTAATCCTGAGACTGATACTATTAGAAAAGGTCCTACAGTAGAGATAGTAGGACAAGGTACTGGTGCAGAAATACAAACGTTTATCAATAATTTAGGTCAAGTTACTAGTGTAGAAGTTATTAATCAAGGTGAAAATTACACTAATGCAACACGATTACTTGTTAGAAAATTATCAGTACTTGTAATTACAGATTCGACTGTATATGGTAAGTGGTCAATATATGATTGGGATAATTCTTCTAAAGAATGGTTTAGAAAACGTGTACAAGAATTTGATACGTCTTTATTTTGGTCATACGCAGATTGGTATGCTAACGGATATAATGAATTTACTGATATTGATTATAGTCTACAAGGAACATATGAACTTTACGGCTTGGAAAACAAAATTGGCGATATTGTTAAGATTAGTTCTGTAGGAACAGGCGGTTGGCTGTTACTTAGAAAAGTTGCAAACGAAGATACAGAAGACTTTACAATAAATTATGAAACAATTGGTAGACAAAGCGGTACTATTATCTTTGATAATTCACTTTATGATTTATTAAACAATAGTTTAGGTTATGATGTAAGAAGTTTCGACAGTTATTTCTATGATAATCAGCCTGTACAAGAATTAAGAATTATTCTAAACACTATTAGAGATAATATATTTGTTGATGAATTAGAAATTGAATACAACAACTTATGGTTTGCAAGTTTACGTTATGTATTTTCTGAGCAACTATATGTTGACTGGGCATTTAAGACAAGTTTTGTAAAGGCAAAACATAACTTAGGAGTTCTACAGCAGGATATTACATTTAATAACGATACATTACCTAGTTATGAAGCATATATCAAAGAAGCAAAACCATTTAAAACATCTATACGAGAATTCGTAAGTAACTATGAAGCAATTGACGAGTCAAATAGTAAAATTAGTGATTTTGATGTTCCTGCATATTATGATACTGTTTCTAAAAAGATAACAGTTCCAATTATAAAGGTAGTTGATGATGTTGTAGTTTCTAATAATACTAAACTTAATGAATTTCCTCGCAAGGACTTTACTGATAATGTTGGATATGAAATTACATCAATTGAAATTGCTAATCCAGGAAGTAAGTATACATTTACACCTAAAATAATAATTGAAGGTGGTGGCGGTTCTGGTGCAACAGCACAAGCATACCTTGGACGTGGCGCAATTACTAAAATTGAAGTTACTAATCCAGGAAGTGGCTATATATCTGCTCCAACTATTACAATACAAGGTTCGCAAGCATCAGGCGGTATTGAAGCTAGTGCAAGTGTAATAATTGGTAATAGTTTAATTAGAACTGCATTAATGAAAGTTAAGTTTGACAGAACGTCAGGCAGTATGTATATAATGGATCTTGATACTGCAGAAACATTTGCTGGAACAGGATTCAAGACATCATATAACTTAGAATGGCCAATTGCAAATAATTCTACAAAAGTTAAAATTAGCGTAGATGGTGAAGAAGCATTAAGAAGTGAATATACATATTACAATAAAGAAAATAATGATAAGTCGTATACAAGATTACAAGGCGTAATTGACTTCACTACACCACCTAGTAACTTAGCAGTAATAACTGTCGAATACGAAAAAAGTGTTGACATGTTACATGCACAAGATAGAGTAAACTTTTTCTATAATCCTACTTCAGGAATGTTAGGTAAAGAACTTAACCAATTAATGGACGGCATTGATTATGGTGGTGTTCAGGTACGTAGTTTTGAATTTACTGGTCCAAGTGGATGGGATAGTGATTCTTGGTACTCAACAACTTGGGACTCATATATTAATACATTTGAAGATGAAGTGTTTATATTTGATGGATCTACTATTAGTATAAAGCTAGGACAGCCATTAGAAGCAGCAACTAACTACAATGTTTATGTAAGACTTCTTGGCGAAACAGAATATACAAGAATAGATGGTGCTAGTCCTGATAGTTCAGATACAACATACGACGGACCATGGATAGAAACACTTATCGGCGATGGTACTACTGATATAATTGAGTTAGATGAACTAGGTATTACTGTAAAAGATGGTGATAGTATCATTATAAGAAAAGAAACTAGTGACGGAAGTTTTGAACCAGATGATCTTAGCTTTGACACTGCATTAAGCGGCGGCGACTTAGCATATTCAACTGCAAAAGGTATTGCAGCAGAAGAAATTATTATAGACGGTGATGGATTTGTTACCCCAACAACATCAAAAGGTACAGAAGAGTTAGTTCCAGGACAGTTAATTGATAGTTTAGACATACAAGTATACGAAAGAGAAACTGGCGGTCAAGGCATGATATATGCACAAACATTTGTGTTGGGTGCTAACGATACTGAGTTTGATCTTAAGATTATTCCAGCAAGTGTTGATTCTATTCTTGTAAAACTTGATAATACATTGTTAAGCCCAAGTGAATATACTATTGATTGGACAAATAATAAATTAGTACTTGATAGTGCAAACTTAGCAGTTAATCAAGTATTAAGTGTTGTTGCAGTAGGAACTGGACAACAAAATGTACTCGATACAGGACGTTTTGTTGCAACAGGCGACACAGCTGATTATTTAACTGCTGTTAAGCACCAAGAAAGTATGTCAGCATATGTTACAATAAATGGCATAAAGCAAGATATAATTCTAATAGAAGCTGATGACAGTTTTCCAAACTTTGGCGGCAATACTGTAATACGTTTTGAATCTGAACCTAGCACAGGTGCATTAATTGATTATGTAATATTTGCAGATGACACTATTATTAATGTAAGTCAAATGGCAAGATCAAGTCTAATAGGTGATGGCAGCACAGTATCGTTTACATTACCTTCTACACCATTATATCAAACACCATTAGAATACAAGATGCTTGTAAAAGTAGGCAATAAAGTATTGAATCCGGGTTATAATGCAGAATTTACAATTCCACAAGATAGACAACGTCAATATCAATTAGAATTATTCCAAAAACCAGGCGGTAGTATTTCGAATGTTGAAAACAATGTTAAACCATTTATTAACGGCAAAGCAATTACTTTCCCTAATCAATGGGTATTTGATAGTAGTAACAGTATTATTGAATTACAACCTGGAGTTGGAAAACCAGGTGATATACTAGAAGTTTATATTGTAGGTGACGGTGAGTACACAATAACAAACAATGTTATTACATTTGTAGATACACCAGGATATGATGTTAGTATAGAATTAATTACATTTACTAACCATGATATACTAAATTCTGAGCGTATAAATTATGAAGTTGCTGCTAGAAGTTTACTTACAGCAGGATCTAAAGAGTATTCTACATATCATAGACTAACAACAGGTGAAATTCTATTACGCAAACCTGTAATAGATGCACAATATGTTTGGATAAGTGTAAACGGAGAATTGCTAATACCTAGTTTAGATTATCATGTTACTGATGACAGAACAAAAGTTAGAATAGAGCAAAAACTAAATCCAGATGATGTTATTGATGTATTAAGTTTCTCTGCTCCAATTGCTACAGAGCGATTTGCATATAGGCAGTTTAAGGACATGCTAAACAGAACACACTTTAAGCGTATCGATCAAGCAACTACAACACTTACACAAAACTTAAATTATTATGATTTAAGGATTGAAGTAGCTGACGGTAGTACATTACCCGAACCAAACAAAGGCAAAAATATACCTGGCATAATTTGGATTAATAAAGAACGTATAGAATATCTTGTTAAAGAAGATAACACTTTACGTCAATTGCGCAGAGGAACACTGGGTACAAGTGTAAATGAATCAATTACAAGCGGTACTTCAGTATATGACCAAGGTCCAAACAAGTCAATACCATACAAAGATGAAACTATTACAAGAATACATACAACCGACGGGTCAACTAAAGTTATTGATTTAGACTTTGATCCAGACAACAATGCACAAGTGTATAATGCAGCACATGACTTAGAAGTTAGTGCAGTAGAATTTTTTGAAGTATTTTATCAAGGACGTAGATTGAGAAAAACATCTCAATTATCTTTCAATCCGGCTACTGCATTAGATAGTAACGAAGGCGACATTATATTACCGCCAGAATTTAGCGTAGTTGGGAACATACTAACATTAAATATAGCTGATCCTGACACAGGAATTTACGGAAATTATATTCCACCTGCTAACGTACAGGTACATATAATAAGAAAACAGGGCAAAGTTTGGAATGATCCGGACACATCACTAGCTAATAGTGATAATAATATTGCTAATTTCTTGCGTAGTGGCAGCATAAACTTTATTGAATAAATACATTGTAGGAAACAAAAAAATGACTGATAATATAAACGAACAAAACGGTGTACTATTACAGGGACACATTAAAATATCTGATCCAGAATCAGGCAAAGTTATTGTGGACAAGCGTAATGCTATTCATTACGAAAATATGAGTATAGCACTTGCTGAAAGTATTACTAATGCAGGTGAAGGTTTTGTGTATGAAATGAGTTTTGGTAACGGTGGTACTAGTGTAGATCCTACAGGCATTATTACTTATTTGACTCCAAATAGTACAGGCACAAATGCAAGTCTATATAACCAAACATACACAAAGGTAGTAGACGATAGGTCAGTTAACAATACAGACCCTGCTAGAAATAAATTAGAAACAAGACATGTTAGCGGAACAAATTATACAGATGTAATTGTAAGTTGTTTACTTGATTATGGTGAGCCTAATGGACAAGATGCATTTGATACAGCTAATGACTTAACTAACAATTATATATTTGACGAACTAGGATTACGTAGTTATGACACTAGTGGCTCGGGTAGACTTTTGACACACGTTATTTTCCACCCAGTACAAAAATCTTTAAACAGATTAATTCAAATTGATTATACAGTTAGAATTCAGAGCTTGTCAGGTGTATAAGGAGCATTAAATGGCATATACGGTAAGATACACAGACGAAGCAAACAAAGGTGTTATATCGGTTGAAGACAACACGATTAACCAAGATACTTCTTTACAACTGCCAGGAAGATTTACAACAAACTACGGCGCAGCAATTGCTGAAGACTTGTTAAGATTACTAGAAAATTTTGCAAATAACACAGCACCTGATAGACCAGTAGAAGGACAGCTTTGGTATGATACAACAGAAGGTGTTGATCAGCTAAAAATTTATGACGGAACATTATGGATTTCAGCTTCTGGCTTAAAGAAAAGTACAGCTGAACCTGCTGCTAGTAATTCAAATGCAGGTGACCTTTGGGTTGATATTGATAACCAACAACTATACTTGTATACAGGTTCTAACTGGATATTAGTTGGTCCAAGTTACTCTGATGGTCTTGTAACAGGAGCAACACCTGTAACACTAGTAGGTCAGGATAATATAGACTACACAGTCTTAAAAATTGATATTAGAGATACAACAGTTGCTATTATAAGCGACTCTGCATTTAGTTTAAAAACACAGATATTTGGTTTTGATAGTGTATCAAAGGGTATTAACTTAGCAAACCCAAATCAAACAGATGACTATCAATTTATAGGACTGTCGTCAAAAGCAGCAGCTCTTAAAGTAACAAACAGTCCTTTGGTAGCAAACGGTATTGAAACAGTTAGTGCAAACAACTTCTTAAGAGGTGATGCTCCAAGTACAACAGATAGCCAAATGAGAATTAAAAGTAACCAAGGTATACAAATTGGTGAAGGCGGACAGTTAAGTTTACAAGTTGAAGGCGAAGCTGGAATTATTCAGCACAATACTTCAGGATCAAACATTGATATTAGAGTGCGTTCTGGCGCAGAAACAAATACTGTAGTGCGTATTGACAGCGACGGTTTTGTAGGCATTAATAATACTGCTCCGGACGAAGCATTAGATGTTAGAGGAAACATACAAATTGCAAGTACTCCTGGCGATATAGAAAATACAGGTAAGTTAAAAGTTGAAAGTACAACTAATTCTTCAAGTATTGGTACAGGTAGTATTATTACAAAAGGCGGATTGGGAGTTGCGTTAAATGCATATGTAGGCGCAAACCTTGATATTGGCGGAATTTTGTCTACAGGAAACATTATACCTGACGGTAACGGAACACGCATTGTAGGTAATAACCTAAATAGATATGATCAAATATATTCAAACAATTTCTTTGGTAATTTACAAGGTAATGTTTCAGGTACAGTATCAGGTAAAGCAGGATCAGCAGATAGACTTTCAAGTGCTACACAATTTGCAATGTCTGGAGATGTAAGTGCTACAAGTTTTGCATTTGATGGCAAAACTGGCGAAGGCACAAAAACGTTTGTAACTTCAATTAGTAATTCGTTTATTAGTAATAAAGAAAGTTTAGCAAACGGAAGCCCCGGCGATGAAATTCTTATTAACAAAACATCAGGTGATGCACAAGGCTTATATAGAATTAGTAAGCAAAATTTCTTAAAAACTATTCCACTTATTCCAGCAGGTACAATTGTACCGTTTGGTGGATCAGCACTTCCGACAGGATGGTTATTTTGTAATGGTCAAGAAATTAGAAAATCAGAATTTAGTGAATTATTCCTGTCAATAGGATTTAACTTTAAAGATCCTGATCAATTATCAGATAGCGGTGTTAATCTTTTTGCATTGCCAGACTTTAGAGGTAGATTCCCACTAGGACTTGATAATATGGGAGACGTTCCGTCAGCAGGTAGAGTTACTGGTACAGGTGCGCAAGCAATTGGTAACTCAGCAGGTAGTGAAACTATTACAGTAGGTATTGACAACTTACCAGAACACGAACATGATATGCGCGGCGCAGACAATGCGCAGTATTATGCGGTACGTGATAATGCAGGTGTACCAGACGATGACCAGGCTATTCAATATGATGCTCCTACAGGTACACTAGCAGGACAAGCATTACCGTCAAGTGGCGGCGTTAAAACAACAGGTACATTAGGTACACCAATTGATACAATGAATCCATATTTGGCAATCAATTACATTATATATACTGGATAATAAAGATGAGTTATAAATTAAATAAAACCGACGGCACATTACTAGTAGACTTAATTGACGGACAGATTGATAATCAGTCCACAAATTTAATACTGGTCGGAAGAAACTACGAAGGTTTTGGTGAATTTATTAACGAAAACTTTATTAAGATGTTAGAAAATTTTGCTAATACAGCAGCACCTACAAATCCATTAGACGGACAACTTTGGTGGGATACAGCTGAGCAAAGATTAAAAGTTTATGACGGTACAGTTTGGAAAGCATCAGGTGGTCCGTTTGTACAAGCTACAGCACCTACAATGGTTGCTGGCGACTTATGGATTGATAACCTAAATAACCAATTATATTTCTATGACGGCACAGACTTAACACTAGCTGGTCCACAATATAGTTCACTACAAGGTGAAAGTGGATTTAGAATTGATACAATTATTGATGAACAGTCTCGTTCACGTCCTGTAGCAAAATTATTTGTTGCAAGTGAATTAGTTGGAGTGTTTAGTAATCTTGAATTTACTCCACAGTATTCACAACGTATTGCTCAGTTAGTAACAGTAGATAATCCAAATGGTATTATCAAAGAAGGCTTTAATGTTGTTGACCAAACAAACTTTAAATTCCACGGAACAGCTACTTCGTCAAACGCTTTGCTTACAGCTGATGGTGATGTACGTACAGTTGAACAGTTCCTTCCTTCAGATGTTGATGCTGTTGCTCAAGGTACAATTACAATTAACAATCAAGGTGGTTTAATCTTAGGTACTGCTCCGAACGTAGCGCACAAAATATTAGGCGGAAACTACTTTATTGAAAACCAAGTTACAGATAGTGATTTAACATTAAGAACAAAAAGTAGTTCGTTAGACTTAACAGTTGATTCAATATATATTGACTCTAGAAATAATAGAGTTGGTATATTTAATAGTAACCCAGAAGCAATGTTACATATTGGCGGAAGTGATGCAATATATGCAAATACTCCTAAGGATGTTATTATTGAAGGCAGTCTTACAGTAAGAGGTGATTCGACTATTGTTGATGTGAGTACACTGCGTGTAGAAGACAAAAATATTGAACTAGGTAGAGGCGAAGATAGTGCGCCGCTTCCAGATGCACAGATGGACGATGGCGGCCTAATATTACTTGCTGAAACATCAAATAAATCACTTACTTGGAAGTCAGCAACTGATGCATGGACAAGCACAGAACACTTTGATTTAGTTACTGGTAAGTCATATAAAATTAACGGTGCAGACAAACTTAGTGCAGACAGATTAGAAAATGATATTAGATTTGCTGAAGGGCTAATTAGAATTGGTACACTACAATACCTAAATGTTGATAATTTAAATTTAAATGGTAATACAATTACATCAAACGGACAAAGTCTAAGAGTTGATAGTTACGGTACTATGTTATTAAGCAATCCAGGATTTGTTGTTTCAGGACCTGGTACAAATGAACCTAACTACAATTTCTTTAGTAGTCCGGAATCATTTAAATATCCAACTTCAATGGGTGTTGATATACCAAATCCTAATCCAGCAACAGATCCAGGTAGAATTAATCAAGCATCAAAGGCAAAGATTACAGGAGTAGCAACTCCGATATCTAAAAACAGAGCAATTGCACAAAATGACGAATCGATAGAAGATACAGATGACACAGTTGCAACTAAAGGTTATGTAGACTATGAAATAGAAACACAGCCAATTGTGTTTAGTTTAGATATTACTGGATTAGATGATAGTGATATATGCAATCATTTAGAAGCAATGTTTCCATCAGCTAAAAAGATTGCTGGATCATTTGCATTTATTTCAACAACTACAGCGGCAGCATCTACTGCTGAAAACATTGATGTTGATGCAGTTAAAAACATATCATTTGTTGCTGTTGACAGCAACGGAACACAAAACGAATCAGTAATGCAAGACGTTGCATTTTTCCCTGCTAGTGGTACAGTTAGTATTACAATTAGCCGAGGGTTAAAACGCTACACTTGTGTTGAAGCTGGCGGGGTAAACACTTGGGATCCACTCACAGTTGTAAACCTTGATCCAGGAATATAAAAATTACGATAAATAATATTAAAGCATTAGGGGTAACAAATGGCTTATCAAATAGATAGATATAATAACACTATCCTAACAATAGTTGAAGATGGTACAGTTGATACAACAACTGATCTAAAATTCATCGGCAAAAACTATGCAGGATATGGTGAAATTCAAAACGAAAACATGTTGTTTTTGTTAGAAAACTTTAGTGGAGCTAATCCTCCACCACGTGCAATTAGCGGGCAGCTTTGGTACGATAGTACTATTAACAAATTAAAGTTTTACGATGGAAATAAATGGCGTACAACAGGTGGCTCAGAAGTTGAAGCAGCACAACCAACAGGACTAACACAAGGTGACTTTTGGTGGGACGTATCAAACAAACAACTATATGTGTTTGATGGCACAAACTTTGTATTAATTGGACCACAGAATGCAGGCGAAGGTGTTACCCAAATGCGTAGTCGTCAAATTCTTGATACTGTTGGTGGGCCACATACAATTATTGAAGGTATTATTTCCGACGAAGTAATTACAATACATAGTGCTACAGCATTTCAACTTTCAGATTCAAATCCAATTTCAGGATTTTCCAAAATCAAAAAAGGCATCACGCTTGTCAATACCCCTGACACTGGCATAACAACAGGTGATCACAGATTTTGGGGAACATCTACAAACGCATTGAAATTAGGCGGTGTTGACGCAAGTCAATATGTTATTGCAGCACCAGGCTCGGCTACAGTATTTACTGAAGAAGTTAATTTCCAAAAAGACAACGGAATTGCAGTAGGCGACAGTTTAGATCTAAAAATTCGTGTTGAAACAGCGGCAGGTTCGTTGCAAGGCTCAGGTATTATAGAACATACTGTTGGCGCAAATAGTAAAATTGCTTTCAAAGTAAATGATGGTACAAGTACAACACAGCATGTTCTTTCAATAGTATCAGATGGAATGGTTCCAGCTGTAGATAATACAAAGAACCTTGGTAGTGAATCACTACGATGGGCAAATGTTTATGCAACAAGTTTTGTAGGAGTAGCAACAAAAGCTGATACACTTAGAGGCGAAGGTGGAAATTATATTTCTGCAAGTTCAGCACAAAGTCCGGCAGCGGCGCCAAACGGTACAATAGCTATAAGAACATCAGACAACAAACTTAGAGCAGTAACATTTGAAGGTAGAGCAACTGAAGCACAATATGCTGACCTTGCAGAAAAGTATACAACTGACGAAGAATATCCAGTAGGTACAGCAATGGCAGTAGGCGGAGAAGCCGAAACAAAAGCAGCAAGTGCAAGTAATATGTGTATAGGTGTTATTTCAGAAAAACCAGCATACTTAATGAACAGTGAAGCAGACGGTCAAGCAATTGGTCTTAAAGGGCGTGTTCCAGTAAGAGTATCTGGACCAGTTTCAAAAGGACAACCTGTGTATGCTTGGGAAGATGGTGTTTGTTCAACTATTGCAGCAACAGCGTTAGTTGGTATTGCATTAGAAAGCAATAGTGACGAAGGTGAAAAACTAGTAGAATGCGTACTTAAAGTATAAGGAAAAGTTATGGCAGTCGGTGATCTAATTACAGCAGCAAGGTTCAACAACTTACAATCTCGTATTGCAGCAATACAAGGTAATGGTAGTAGTTCCGACGGTTACGGCCAAACACTAGCAAGTGATCAAGCACTTGCAAGTGCAACAGTTACAGCAGCCGATATGCAAGGGTTGTACTTAGATATGAGTAGAGCAAGAACCCATCAGACAGGTATAGTTCCTACTCAAATACAATCAATAAATGTTGCAGATTTAATTATTGACGATGATACTTCGCCTTATGTAGATAAAGCAGTAAGTGCTTTTGAAAGTTTAATGCTAAACATTGAAGCTGACAGATTTCAGATCAATGATTCACAAGCAAGTTTAACAGCAGGTGTAACTAGCACAAGAGAAACAGGTTGGAGTGGCAATTTACAACACGAAGTTGAAGTAACATTTGAAAATGCAGATGGAGCAAGGCACTTCTTTAATAGTGGCGGACAATTACGTTTCTACAGTACATTATCAGGTGGCTCAGAATTAAAGACAGATGACTGGCGTGTAATTCTTAACAATGCAGGCACAGTACAGTTTAAATATAATACTACAGCATCTTCAGGATCTGGACAAGCATATGGTGTTGGATTTTATGATTTAACTACAACATACCAACTAATTTACCAAAAAGTAGGTAGTGACGTAAATGCAGCATATGCTGAAAACAGATATACTATTGCTGCTAAAAAGCAAAATAGCAGTGTAATTAAGTTTTTAATATCATATAGAGACGAAGACACTGGTGATAGTCCTATATTACCAGTACCTCCAGGCGGTATTGTTGGCGGCGTTGATGAAAGTGTTGACGGAATATTAAAAAGTATTATACAAGTATACCGAGCAACAGGCCCAAGCGTTGAAGTAGAAGCACCGAATCTCTTTAATTCTATCATACTTTAACTACGCATAAATAGTTATGTGATACAGTTACGGAGCTCTCATGCCTACATCAGTACTAGCAACAAGATTTAATAATTTGCAAGATAGAATTGCCGCAGTTTATGGCAATCCACTATTGTCATCTAGTACAACAGGATATGCACAACCTGTTAGAAGCGGAAATGCAACTGCTCTCAATTACAGAAATGTAAACTGGGCTGTAGCAAGTTCTATAAGTAATTCTAGTGTTATAACAATAAATGGTCACGGATTTGTAGACGGAGATTTAGTGTTATATGATAATCAAGGCAATCAAGATATATACAGCCTTAATAACGAAGACTACTATTATGTAAATCGAGTAAGTGCAAATACATTTACATTACATACTACGGCTGCAATTAATAACAGCTCTAAACTTCTTGTTGCTGTAAGCGGAACAGTAGGTACTCATAGATTACGTGAAGTACAAGGTGATAGAATAACAGCGACACAATGGTTTAATCTTTACCTTGATATTATGGCAGCTAGAGTACATCAAACAGGTACTAATCCTCTTTCAGACTTTACTCCGACAGCACAAGTTGATATAGTTGACGACACTATACTTGGACAATTAGAATCTTTAATGACACAAATTGAAGCAAACTTATTTGCCCAAGGAACTGGACAGTACGATTTAGATGATCTACGTGACGGTACAGGTTCTACAATATCAAGACAAAGATTTACAAATTGGAACGGCACACTTACACACGAGTTTAGTGTAAACTGGCAAAACGCAAACGAACGTCAAGGATTTTTTAATGCTGGCGGCGAGATTAGAATATTTTCTAGTATAACTGGTGGTTCAGGACTAAAGACAAATGACTGGCGCTCGTTATTATCCACAGCTGGGATAGTTACTTTTGGCAGATCAGCAACAACAACATCAGGTTCTGCAACAATACAAGCTAATAAAGGCAATTATATAGGTCTTAGTGCAGGGTACACTTTACTTGCTAATTATTCAGGTAGTGATTATGTAGATAATGACTGGGATATCTATGTAAGAGAAATAAGCAACACTGAAATAAGATTTAGAGTACGTTTCCAAGATCTTGATAGCCCTCCATCACAAGCACCATTCTTTGATATTGACGAAGATGTTACTGGAACATTAAATTCTAGTGTTCAACTATTCCGTCCATCTGGTACATTTACAATAGATGAAGTAGATTATACTACTGTTGATATTTCACCTGTAACAGGTACAATTTTACAAACTATCTAGTCAGGTTCTTCTTGACAAAATCCAAAAAGTATTATATACTATTATAATAACTTGGAGAGCCTTATGGATGAACGTCTAGAAAAAGCATTGGACTTTAGTAACTTCATGGTTACTATGAATAACCAAAAAAGATTACTTAAAGAAAAATATTTTGAAGATTTATTGTACTATACAAACGGATGTCAATTTTCTGTTACTAAAGAACTGATTACATTTGTAGGTCTATTAGTTGAAAAGGGTCTTGAAGAAGCAGTGCTTACAGATGACAACGATATACCTACAAACATTCTAAGTTTAGAATCATTCTATGACGACATTTTAGATGTTTACTTTACTGCTTCAAATAATTATTTTGCAGAATATGAAAAAATAAAGTCAAATAGGTCAGTGGAAAATTTAGTAGACTATGAGTAGCAAAGGCGTACTATTATTTGCTAGAAATAATGATCAAATTGATTATATCAAACAAGCATATTTCTTAGCTAAACGTGTAAAGCAATACTTAGGCGTGCCAACGACTCTAGTAACAGATTCTATCCATTATTTAGAACGTGAATTTGATACAGCAGTATTTGATCAGGTTATTCCAATTGAACCTTGGATTAAAGACAACGGCAGAACATTCAACGATGGCGCAATGAGTAGCCAACGTGCGCATTTCAAAAATTTAGATAGATTTAATGCATACAGATTCTCTCCGTATGATGAAACAATACTTATGGACACTGATTATGTAGTGTCTAACTCTTTACTTAAAAATGTATTTGGTAGTGTAAATGACTTTTCAATATATCGAGATAGCATAGACATATCTAACATTAGAAATCCAAGAGAATTTAAGTATGTAAGTGATAGTAGTGTAGATTTTTATTGGGCTACTGTTGTATACTTCAAAAAAACAAGTATTAACGAAAGATTTTTTGATTTAGTTGCACATATACAAGACGAATATGATCACTACAGAAGAGTTTATCAAATACCTAGCAAAATGTTTAGAAATGACTTTGCATTTAGTATAGCAATACACATGATGAATGGATTTCAGCAAGGTGGCTTTGTAACACCTTTGCCTGGAAAACTATTGTACACTTTAGATAAAGATATATTGTGGGATTTAGATAATGACAACATGCTTTTCTTAGTTGAAAAAGAAAAACATATAGGAGAATACACAGCACTTCGAACTAGAGGACAAAGTATTCACGTAATGAATAAATTTAGTCTTGTAAGACAAATTGACAAGGAGACATCCAATGGAAGATAATTTTGGTATTGTAATGCTTGCGCAAAATAATGATGTTGACGACTATGTTCAGCAAGCATGTGTTACAGCAATGAGTATTGCAAAAACTAATCCTGGTATTCCTGTTAGTCTTATCACTAATGACGAAGTACCTGCACAGTATCAAAGATTTTTTGATAACATTATTGAAATACCATGGACTGACAGTGCAGAAAAAGAAAATTGGAAAATATCAAATCGCTGGAAAATATATCATGTATCTCCTTATACAAGAACGTTGGTGTTAGATACAGATATGTTAGTGTTGCAAGATATTGACTCATGGGTAAAGTTTTTAGAAAACTATGAAATGTACTTTGTAAGTAATGTTTACACGTATAGAGGTGATTTAGTTACTAGTGATTATTATCGCAAAGCATTTACTGCAAATGAATTGCCTAACTTGTACTCAGGATTGCATTACTTTAAGAAATGTGAGTTTTCTCATAAGTTTTATACTTGGTTAGAACTTGTAGTTAATAATTGGGAATTATTCTACGGGCAATATGTTAAAGAACATTATCCTAAGCGTTGTAGTATTGATGTAAGTGCAGCTATTGTATCTAAGATTTTAGATTGTGACTCTGAAATTACGAATACAAGAGTAAAGTTTCCAAGTTTTACACATATGAAGCCAAGAATACAAGATTGGCACGAAGCAATAAACAAATGGCAAAACAGAATCAGTGTTTATATGGATAAAGATTGTAATTTAAAGTTAGGTAATCACATACAAACAGGTATTTTACATTACACAGAAAAAGACTTTATAGAAGGCGCTGTTATAAAGAGATACGAGGAGTTATTAGATGTCTGAAACAAATACATTCTTAGATATGATTCAAGGGCTACAAGTACCAACAAAAACTTTTGTAGAATTTGACACAGATACTGGAGAGCTTATTAGAGTAGGCAAAAAAGGTAACGATGACAATTCTTATATTGAAGTAGATGCAAATAGTATAACAGAGATCATGTCTGGCACAAAGACAATGAATGAATACAAAGTTGTTTTTGACATTGGCCTTAAAGAATACACACTTAGAGAAAGAGGCGACCTAGAAACTGAAAATGATCACGTATATAATACACTTTATGAAGTGCCTATGTTTGTTGACGGTGATTGTGATTTAATTATTTTCCAAGATAATATTAAACAAAGTTGGACAATTAAAGTAAGTAAGTCTTTGCGTGAATTTTTGAATTCAGAAGCAGTAAATATTAATAGTAATATATTCTTTAGTATTACAGCAAAGTACGATCCTAATATTCTATTAAGGTCATTACGTCTTTCAGTAAATGATTTAATTAAAACAGATGAATTTAATTTTCCATTTGAATCAAAGTTTGAATTTAAAAATAATGTTGTAAGCGTTTATACTGCAAAGTATTTTGAAACATATAAGCATGAGGTAATTAATGAGTAATAAATTTAAAGTTATTGATTATGATATAATCTATTTGTCTTATGACGAGCCTAACGCTGAAAAGAACTATGCGGACTTGTGTAGTAAGATTCCTTGGGCTAAACGTGTACATGGAGTAAAAGGTAGTGACGCTGCACACAAAGCATGTGCAAAATTAAGTGAAACTGACAGATTTATTACAGTTGATGGTGACAATCAAATTAACCCAGAGTTCCTTGTACAAGAAATTGACTTTGACGCCCACGCCGATTTGGAACATAGTGTAATTAGTTGGTGCGGCAAAAATGTTATTAATGGACTTATGTATGGTAATGGCGGACTAAAGTGTTGGCCAAAGCAGTATGTATTAGATATGAAAACACACGAAAATGCAGATCCAGACAATCCACATGCACAAGTAGACTTTTGTTGGGACTTAAAGTATATACAACAAAATAGTTGTTACAGTTATGTATATAATAACGAAACACCACAACAAGCATGGCGTGCAGGATTTAGAGAAGGTGTTAAGATGGCACTAGATCAAGGTGTAAAGCCTACACAAGAACAATTTCTAAAAGGTCATTGGAAGAATTTGCATAGATTATGGATTTGGTTAATGCTAGGTTCTGATGTACGAAACGGTGCTTGGGCTATATACGGTGCTAGAGAAGGGCTGTACCAAACAATGTGTACTGACTGGGATTATGTACAAGTGCGTGACTTTGAATATCTAAACGCTATGTGGGAAGAAAAAGGTAAATTAGTACAAGAAGACATTGAGTATTATTCTACAGAACTCGGAACTAAATTAATAAAAGAATTAAATATTCCTATTGCTGTTGAGCCCTTAGACGCTCAACAGAGCAAGTTCTTTAAGACGGTATACCAAAACCCAAGTAGAAACCCAAAGCAACAGTTTGTGATTGATCCTGAATGAGTAATGAAAAGCGCATCGAATTACTTGAGCAGAAACGGAAACAGATAAATTCTGTAAGTTGTAGTTTCTGTACAGCTAAGTGGTTACAAACTACATTATACTTGCAAAACGGATATAATCATAGTTGTCACCATCCTGCTCCTCATAAGATACCTATTAGTGAAATAATGGGTAATCCACATGCACTGCACAATAGTAAACACAAAAAGAAACAGCGTGAAATGATGCTGAACGGAGAACGTCCAAAAGAGTGTGATTACTGTTGGAACATAGAAGACTTAGATAAAAATTACTTTAGTGACAGACACTATAAGACAGCCGACTATTGGGCATGGGATAGATTTGATGAAATTGCAAAATCAAATCCTAATGAAAATACATATCCAAGTTACTTAGAAGTAAGTTTTTCTAATGCATGTAACTTTGCATGTTCATACTGTTCACCTGAAATTAGCAGTAAGTGGATGGAAGATATACAGCAAAATGGATCTTATCCTACAAAGCACGGATCACATGATCTAAGTTATCTCAAAAAGACACAAAAGTTTCCTTACCTTAACAGTGAAGTAAATCCTTACGTTAAGGCTTTTTGGAAATGGTTTCCTGATGCGTTACCTCATTTAAAGGTGTTGCGTATTACTGGCGGCGAACCTACAATGAGTAAAGAAACATGGAAACTTCTAGACATGCTAGTAGAAAATCCACAGCCTAATTTAGAAATAGCAATAAACACAAACTTGTGTGTTCCTGATAAACTAATAACAAAGTTGATAGAGTCAATTAACAAACTAAAAGGTAAAGTCAAAAAAATAGATGTGTACACAAGTTTAGAAAGTATTGGTGAGCAAGCAGAATACTCGCGTGATGGGTTAGACTATGCACAATGGATAACAAACGTAGAACAAGTATTAGACCAAACTGACAGTTCAGTAGCAATGATGACAACTATAAACATATTAGCATTGCCAACATTTGAGAAATTTATTAACGTGGTAATGGACTTTAGAAAAAAGTATAACAAAGCGTTTGAATATAATAGGATACCTCTAAGCATAAACATTATGCGGTGGCCACCGCATTTACAATGCACACTCTTAGATACTGAGGATAGAGAACTATATGCAAGTGCAATTGAATCTACCTGTGAAAGTTGGTTAAAGTATCATAGCCCAGATAAGTTTGCTAGACTTTATTTAGAAGAGTGGGATCAAATAAAAAGGTTCTGTGATTATTTACGTAATTCTGAGCCAGCTATTGAACATAGACAGGATTTTGTAAGATACATACAAGCATACGATAAACGTAGAAGAAAAAACTTTAGGAAAGTGTTTCCTGAATATAGAGAAATATTAGAGGACTGGAATGCCTAAGAAACCCGACGAAAGTTTAACAGAGTATAGAGACAGAGTTATTAACGCTAAAAGTCCTAGCTTCTGTGGTGCTAAATGGTATAATGCAACTACATGGTTAGGTAGCGGCACTACTACAAGTTGTCATCACCCGCCAGCACACAAAATACCGCTTGAAGAAGTTGAAGCAGACTTTACTGCTATACACAACACAAAGCACAAAAAGGAAATGCGTAAGCAGATGCAAGTTGGACAACGACCTGCTGAATGTGAGTATTGTTGGAAAATGGAAGATATGAAAAAAGATGCTGTTAGTGACAGAGTCTTTAAAACTATTATCTATGATGACGACGAATTACAACGTGCATATGATATGAACTACACAGAAAATGTTCACCTCAAAACTTTTGAAATTGCGTTTGACAGAACGTGTAACTTAGCATGTAGTTATTGTAATGCAAGTTTCTCAACCACATGGGCTAAAGATATTAAAAAGAATGGCGAGTACACAAACTTAGTAAGTGATGGTGCTGGTGCATTTAGACAAGACGGCAGTTGGACACAACCTTACAAAGATGATGACGATAATCCTTACATTCAAGCATTTTGGAAATGGTGGGAAAACGGACTTAGCAGTAGTTTAGAAGAACTACGCATTACAGGCGGCGAGCCTTTAATGAGCCATAACACTTGGAAATTGTTTGATTGGTTTGAAGCACAAAATAGCAAGATGCGTTTTGCAATTAATAGTAATCTAATTGCTAAGAATGATATAATAGATAAACTTATACAAAAGTCGCATGGTATTAAGAACTTTGAAATTTATACAAGTTGTGAAGCTGTAGGTGCTCAAGCAGAATATATACGTGACGGGCTAGTTTATGAACAATGGTTAAACAATGTAAAGCGTATATTGTCAGAAGCAAATGCAAATCTACATGTAATGATGACTATTAATAGTTTATGCTTGTTTAGTATTACAGATTTCTTAGATCAAATATATGAATTGAAAGAAACAACAGGAAGTAAATGGCCAAGTGTAAGTGTTAACCTTTTGAGATTTCCTAGCTTTCAGTCACCACTTGCTTTACCTAACCATATTAAAGATGAACTCCACAAAAATTTATCTACTTGGTATGCAGCAAACAAAGACAAAGAATTATGGCACGAGTTTGAAAAGGCAAGTATTGAACGTTTGATAGATTACTTAGTTACAGTAGATGCTCCGCATAGACGTACAAGTAACCCTGCTACGTTGTGGCGTGACTTTAAAACTTTCTATCAGCAATATGATGTACGTAGGAACAAAAGCCTAAGTGTATTTCCTAAAATACTAACAGACTGGGTTGAAAGTATTCCAGACACTGATGCAAGTATTATGGAACTTGCAGAAAAAGAAGGTTGGATACTAAAACCAGATCCAAAAAATATTGATGAGCCTCTAGCAACATATGACTGACAACAAATGCATATCACCGTGGATACATTTACATACATGGCCTAACAACGATGTATATCCTTGTTGCTTAACAGCTATGGAAGATTCAGTTGGTAATTTAAATCAAAATACTCTTGCTGAAATTTGGAATGGCAATGATATGAAAAAGTTGCGTACACAGTTTCTTAACAATGAACAACCAGCAAGTTGTAAACGCTGCTTTATTAATGAGTCAAATGGCGGAACAAGTTTGCGTACACATATGAATGAAACTTTTTCGCATCATATGGATTTATTACAAACAACAAATGCTGACGGAAGTTTAGATGATTTAAGTATACACTACTGGGACTTTAGATTTTCTAATATATGTAATATGCGTTGCAGAAGTTGCGGTCCACAGTTAAGTACAGGTTGGTACGAAGATCAAAAAAAGATGTGGGGTCAATTACCTAATGACTTACCTGACCCAGGTAAAAATATTAACATGTGGAATCAAATAGAACCGTTATTTGATAAAGTAGAAGATATTTATTTTGCTGGCGGCGAGCCATTACTAATGGAAGAACATTACCGTATCTTAAATAAACTAGATGAAATGCAAAAGTACGATACTATCATTCGTTATAATACTAATCTTAGCCAGTTAAGATACAAAAAACTTGATGTTCTTGACATTTGGCCTAGATTTGATAACGTACATGTAGGAGCAAGTATAGATGGCTACGGCGCAAGAGCAGAATATATACGTAAAGGTACTGACTGGAATAAGATTGTTGCTAATAGAAAAGCAATAATACAAAAAGCACCTGATATAAACTTTTTTGTTAACTTTACAGTTAGTGTACAAAATGCATTTCATATGACAGATTTCTACGAATGGGCATTAGAAGATAACTTTATAGGACACCCAAGAGACTTTCATATTAACATTGTCCATCATCCTGAGCATCTAAGTTTACAAATACTACCTGCAAGCATGAAAAAAGAATTAACTAAAAAATATATAGATATGGCAGAAAAGTGTAAGAGATGGGGCGAAGAAAGAGTTGAGCGTGGATTCTTATCAGTTGCAAAATTTATGAATGATGCAGATACATCTCATCTAATACCAGAGTTTAAGAAAAACATAGAAATGGTAGACATAATTAGGAATGAAAATTTTGCAGAAACATTTCCTGAATTACAGGACTTGGTAAAATGATACTTACTATTGGATGCAGCTGGACGTTTGGTACTGGTGTAGAATCAAATGAAACTTTTTCGGCTTATCTACAAGACAAGTGCGGAACAACAGTTATAAATGGCGGACATGCCGGCATAGACAATGCGTATGCAGTATACTCAGCATATAGACTTTACCAAAAGTATAAACCAAAAGTTGTTTTGTTTCAGTTAACTACATTTGATAGAATGCAAATATCTATTAGTGGTAAGAAAAATTTTCTAGACAACCGATTTCATGACAATCTAGAACAACCAGTATGGACACGAGAAGGCAAGCATACACGCCTTTGGGGAATAACAGAAGAAAAGACACACAAGATTACTGTAGGTGAATACTCTAATAGTTTAAGTAAGAAAAGTGATATTGACACTACTACAAAATTCTTATACGAAAATCATACATTTAGTACATTGGCTACCGAACAATTAATGTGTCAACTAGATATGCTTAAATCTTATATAGAAAACTTTGGTGACAAGATTATATTCTTTCCGTGGGTACCAACGCCTATAGATGTAGAAAAAGTACTACCAGTACCGGTACATCAAGATAGTGTACACAACTTTTTAGATAATAATCATTACATTGACAATGGTTATCATATATCACCTCAAGGACACAAACTTGTAGCAGACGAATATATATACCCTATGGTTAGGAGCGCAATTGAGTGATATTTGTATAAATCCTTGGATACATATTGAAGCTGATGCAGTAGGCAATGCAAAGCCTTGTTGCTTATATGAAGGACCAGCTGTAGGACACTTTGGCACAGACGGTCTAAGCAAAATCTGGTCTAGTGAAGAAATGAAAACATTGCGCAAAGATTTCTTAGCAGGAAAGAAACCTGCTGGTTGTAACCAATGTTGGAAAAACGAATCGCAGGGTATACGTAGTAAACGTCAAGCAGATAATGAACGCTTTGAACATATGTTTCATAGGATTGGAAAACTAGGTCCGCCTATCTATTATGATCTAAAGCTAGGAACAGTGTGTAATTTAAAGTGCAGAATATGTAGCAGCTTTAGCAGTTTCAAATGGGCCGAAGATGAAAAATTATTATACGGAGAAGTTCTTAATCCTAACCTTAAAAGTTACTGGATAGAAGATAATAGTCCTATTTGGCGTGACCTTGAAAGAGTAATTGAGTATATTGAATGGCTAGATTTCACAGGCGGTGAACCTTTATTAATTAAGAAACATTTTGAATTATTAGAAAAGTGTGTAGAAAGAGGTCATGCACATAAAATTAGTTTACACTATAATACTAATACTACAATAAAGCCCACACAAAAAATGTTAGATCTTTGGAAAGAATTTAAATGGGTTGAACTTATGTTTAGTATTGACGGCACAGGCAAACAGTTTGAATACCAACGTCATCCAGCAGTTTGGAAAGAAGCTGAAAGTAATCTGCGTTTTGCAAATGAACAACCGTTCTTGCACACAAGTATTTGCCACACTGTAAATATTTTTAATATATTATATTTGCCAGAATTTCAACAATGGTTTAACACACTTGGTCTTCCTGAAGACCGGTTGTTCTTAAACGCACTACATGGGCCTAAGCACTATAATGTGCAAGCAATACCTCAACATGCACATCAAGTAATTAAAGATAAACTTGGCAATGATAAATTCAAACCATTTGCAGATCAAATGTCTAATTGCAACGGAGCAATTGATAGTTTCTTTAAATATACGCATATATTAGATAAACACAGGGAAGAAAATTTTGCACAAGTATTTCCTGAACTAAACACACTATTATTAGGAGAGTAATATGTCTACTCAAGGTAAAGATTTCTTTGATAAAGATTGGTTTGATGACCACGTTGTAATATTATTTGAAGCACCAATGGAGACATTACGTTGGTGGCTAAAGTTTGACGAAGATAGATTACATGATTGGCTGTTAGAAAATCCGCATGGTGATAAGAGTATTGCAAAAAGTGTAGTTGAAGATTTTTCAGTTAAAGCATTAATTACACCAATGGGCGGTGAAAACATAGTTGTACATCATTTTGAAAAAATACTTTGGTTAGTACAAAGCTATTGTCAGACCGGATGGAAGAATAGTGTCAAGGCAGTAAATCATATGGACGATGGAACATATATGGTTCATCCCGGAACCAATAGGTGTGTAGCAGCAAAGTTTCTTAATTGTAAGACAATGCCTTTAATGCTTACTGTACATAAAGAACAAAATGCATTTAAAGAACTACGTGATAAAGGTGTTGTAATAACTGATGAAGAAACATTGCGCAAAAGTTTACTGAGTAGCGATACAATATTGTTTAGAACAGAAGTTGAGGAACGTTTATTTGTTAACAGTGTAGATACTGGTAAAACAACCAAAGACTTTACATACGAATTTTTAGGTTCTGACGCTTGGCCCGAAAAACTTATGCCAACAAACTTTGAAGGCTTTACACAAATTAAATTAGATCAATGGAGTGATTTAGTGTTTAGAAGTTTGCCTATGGTAGTAAACAATCCAACTGACTGCAAAGTGCATACGGACATGTTAAACTTTAAATTCTTTGATCGTACTAAAGGGCTATTTAATAAATTTGATTTACTACAATGCAACTTACCAATGGAAGAATTGCCAAGCAAGTGTGCGTATAGTGGTATTAGTATACATATAGAAAAAGAATTCTTAGGTGATATATTTGAACTATTATTATTTGTTGACCCGCAAAAGTGTGTAACACATACAAAAGACAAAAGTATTGTGATTATAAACAACGAGCATCCTGCAAATCGAAAAGGAATTGATTGGAGTAATAAACTTATTATTCCTGATAGTTATGTCTCAAAATTTTAATGTCCAAGACCATATTAGTTATAGGAACAACAGATATCTAAAAGCTAACATTGGTAATCCTTTACTACTAGGCTTAGGAGTTGTTGAAGTTAATCCTACTGAGTTATGTAATAGAACGTGCAGTTTTTGTCCACGTAGTAATCCTGCAGTATATCCTAATCAAAATTTACAAATGACATTAGACACAGCAAACAATCTTGTCAAAGGATTGCAAGCAGCAAATTATACTGGCGACATACATATAACAGGATTTGGCGAACCTACTCTCAATCCACAGATACTTGAACTTATAAAGATATTTTCTGTATACTACACAGAAATTATTACTAACGGCGATAGACTCTTGTCAGGCCAATTAACTCACACACAATTATCTGATGCAGGACTTAGTATGCTTATTGTTGATTGTTATGATGGCAATGAACAGTACAACAAAGTGCAAGATCTATTGCAAGATTGTAACATAAGTTATCGTATACGAAATCATCACGATACTGGTAGCCCGGATTTGATTGAACAATACAATTACAATAACCGAGGAGGACTAGTATCAAAGGAAGAAACTGTATTTAGGCCTTGTTGGTTACCATTTTATAAAGCATTTATAGACTGGGACGGACAAGTTCGACTATGCTGTAACGATTGGAGTAGGAAACAACAGCCATTTGGAAATATTAATAATATAGCATTTAGTGAATTATGGAATAGTGAACAATTTGTCGAAGTTAGAAAAAAATTAGACAAAGGTAACCGAAGTAGTTTAGCGGCGTGTAAAGGATGCAATACTAGCGGCACACAAAACGGATTTGAAAGTGTAAGTTTATGGCAAAAATTACTTTAGCAAAAGGTACATTTGAGTGTCTTAATACTAATAGACTAGGTTCTGTTATTGAAAAATATTCAGACTTTAAAGGCAATCTGCAGATATGCGAGCATATAGAAGGCAAAGGTAATATAGAATATGACAAAGACACTCCGCTAGTAATATTTCATACTGAAGGAGATCCTGCATATATAGATATTGATTACTTCAATAACTTTGGTAAAGTAATTCACTGTAACGCAAATATGTCTAAAGGCATATTCTTTAATTACTGGGCATACGACTATCTTACACATATAAAGGAATTAGGAGTACAAACAAATAATCAAAATACATTTGCTAAAAAGTTTTTGTGTTTGAATGGAAGGCCTGACTGGCATCGTTACTATACCCTACAAATGTTATACGACACAGGGTTGTATGATACTGGATTAGTGAGTTTCCTAAATAGATATAACCAGCTTAATAATAATTATCACTACGATACATTTAAAGAAATGTACAAAAAAGATACACCAGAAATTGACCACATGCGTGATAGACATAGTCATCTAGTTGTTGATAGATCAAATAGCGAGATACACAAAAATGACAGATTGCATAATAAATGGATATACGAAGAAACAAGCATTAGTTTAGTAACTGAAACATATCCTGAAGCTAGTCGAGGATTATTTATAACAGAAAAAACTTGGAAGCCTATTGCAAACTGCCATTTAGCTTTGTATATAGGACAGCCTAATTTATTAGAATTCTTAAGACAACAAGGATATGATACATTTGACGACATACTAGACAACACATACGATACAATTCACGAAGATATATCAAGATTCAACAGTGCGATACACAGTCTAAGTAAATATCTTAATAGCATAGATTCGATAGATAAAAATGATATACAACAAAGACTAAAGTATAATCAGCAACGATTTTTACAAATGAAGATATCAAATGAGGAAATACAAACATGGCTGTAAAATTTCATATATTCGGAGGATGTAGCTTTACAGACATGCATAATAGCTGGGCAAGAGTTATCCAACGTGATTTACTTAACTATAACAATTCTCGGAATGTAAGTAAAAGCGGAGCCGGCAATAAATTTATTGCAAGTGCTGTAATTGACTGTGCATTGAAAGCAGAACGAGAAGGATTCACGCCTGACATAAGCATCATGTGGAGTTCTCCTACTAGAAGCGAATTTCCACTACATGAAACAGAAACACCTTATGTAGATATGTTATTCCAAAACAATACTGAATCCGATAACGATATGAATCCTGGAGTATATGCACTAACAAGTGCAAACGGTGACATTCAAAAAATAACAGGAAATTATTGGTTATTGAATGGTGGTAACGTTAGTGAAAAAACAAGGTGGAGCAATAACTTTGATATTGACATACAGTATGTAGATGCATTTAGATCTTACTCAAAGTTTATGTGGAATCAAAATGCTATGTGGCATCAAACACTTTCGAATATTTTGCTTGTTCAACAGATGTGCGAACTTAAAGGTTGGGAATATAGATTTACTACATTTAGAGCATTTGTAAAAGAATACAAAACATGGTGTGCTGATCAGTTTGTAACTTTACAAGATGAAATACATTGGAATAAGTTTTTGTTTACAGACAATGAAGACGGCGGACTTCGAGAGTATACACTCAATAATCTAAACACATGGGACGATGGATACGATAATCATCCTAGTTACGAAGCACACGAAGATTTTGTACAAAACTTTTGGCTACCGCACTTTAAAGGAGCATACACATGATAACGCTGTATTACCAATCCGGAGTTGTTGGCGAGAAATGGATACCAAATGGTGTTCCTAAAGAGTTGCGTACTAGAGAAGCATATAAGTACAATCAATTTAAGAGTGTAAAGCCAAAGTTTATTACAGAAGTATGTGACTATCTAGATATACCTGTTCAGCGTACTACCCCTAAGGACTATGTAGGACAGCCAGCTTTCTATCATATTGAAATTGATTGGATTGACCATGCATTTGTATATCGTAATGTATTTGAACATATTGATGAAGAGCCATTGAATCTAATACGTGATTTAGATAGTAAACTAAAGTTACTATTATGGTTTCCAAATGAAGGCTTTAGTTTAACTATGCCAAGGTTTATGGAAATTATTGATTTCTGTGTTAAAGACTTAGCAATACCTGCACATAAAGTTTTTCTTGTGTTTGGTGATATAAACATACAGAAAAATTTTGCAGCTTGGCGAAAGAGAAAAGGCTACAGTGAAATTAACGTATATGGCATGGACAGTTTTGAAGCAACGTATAATATGGAAATTACACAAATGGACGATAAGCCATTAGATGTAGACACGTTTCTAAACTACGATGCTCCAAAAAGCAAACGGTTTATATTTAAGAATGCCAATCCAAGACATCAACGTGTATTCTTTGCAGCGGAATTTTATAAACGTGATTTACTAAGACATAGTTATTACAGTTGGTTGAATAGATATTTTGAACCTCATGTAGATAGATTTCATACTGATGCAATGTATGAAAGTATTGACAAATATTGTTTAGATGAAGAACATCACAAAAGCCTTGAACAGCCATTAAACATGTTCCTACAAGATGCTCCTTACATTATTGATTATGACGGAACTGAAATAGAACAAGGATACAATCAACGTGCATTAATTAATCATCATTATTTAGATAGTGATTTTTCTTTTGTTACAGAAACAACATACGAACCTGTAAATGTAGAAGACGTACTTTTCATAACAGAAAAAATTTATCAGCCAATTGTTAATTTTCATCCTTTCTTAGTTGCAAGCCAAGTAAACACACTACACTTTCTACGTCACTATGGATATGAAACATTTCCTGAATTATTTGATGAGGAGTATGACAAAATTACTGACATAAGACAAAGGAGTGATTTGCTTTTGAGAAATGTACAAAATATTGTCGACGGCAATAAAGATCACATATTAGGAAGTCAATACATAAAAGACAAATGTGTACACAACCGAAATGTTTTCTTTGAACATAAAGGAAAGCAAAAATGGGTAAATGTAATGACTTGGCTGGAGAATACTCATGCATTATGATAAAGGTTTTGACTCAACCACAATTATAGGTCAGCACGACAAAAAAATTAAGCAACAGCTATTATCAAAATGTGGACCAGGCGTTTCATTTATAAATTCTACTTGGATAGAAAAAGACAATGACCTTAAAGAATTACTTGCATCTAATCCTAAAAAAATAGTTTGTTATAGTGGTCCGGATTGGGAAAACAGAAAATGCAGAACAAAAGCAAACGAAGCAATAGATAAGCATCCTAATGTTGTACGCTTTGGAAACTATGATGGAGATCATTATTGGAGTTTTTGGCTAGACTTTATACATGACAACTGGTACAAGTATGAAACTGCTGATGTAATGGATATGGAAAATAATGATATTACTAAAGTTTATATGTGTCTAAATAGAAAGCCGCATGAGCATAGAATATTTTTAGTAAAGCATTTAATAACAAGAGGTTTACAGGACTGTGGATATCTAAGTTTAGGAAAGTTTGAGAACCCATGGGACTATCATGGACTAGAAGTTCCGATAACACTTAAAAGTGATGTAGTCAATAAAGAAGGTGACGAAAGCGTAGCAGGTGATGCAGGCGGCATTACAAATGATATTACTAGTTTAGGATTACGCAGCAATTGGAATTCTCACTTTCTCAACATTGTTAGCGAAACTACGATACATACTAATGTATTTGTTAGTGAAAAGGTGTTTAAGCCTATTATAGGTATGCGTCCGTTTGTTGTGCTAGGTGATGATAACGTTTATAAGATACTTCATAGTTGGGGCATTGATACATTTGACGATTTGTTTGGCACTGGATATAAACACCAATGGCATACTGATAGAATTAAATGGATTTGTAATGTAGTACAAAACTTAAAGCAACGCAAAGATTTGAAAGAACTATTAATTAGTTTAAAGCCACGCTTAGAACATAATGTAAAGATGTTGCAGAGAGCAGCAGTAAAGAATAGACAATTTATAGATAAGGTAAAATTTTAATGAATATAGCATTTATCGGGTTAGGGAAACTTGGACTGCCTTGTGCAGAAGTTATTGCAGAAAAAGGACACAATGTAACTGGATATGATATTGCTAAACGGGGCAATAGTAATGTAGCACAGTTCCCTACAATCCAAAGTGCAATTAATGGTGCTGATATTGTATTTGTTGCTGTACCAACACCTCATGATCCAGATTACGATGGCAGAGCACCAACAGCACATCTAGAGCCAAAAGATTTTCAATACGACATTGTTAAAGAAGTAATTGCTGAAGCAAACAAGCATATGACAAAAGATCAATTACTTGTATTAATAAGCACAGTGTTACCTGGCACAGTGCGTAGAGAGTTTATACCGCTAGTAACTAACACACGCTTTGTATACAATCCTTATTTGATTGCTATGGGAACAGTTGCTTGGGATATGGTTAATCCTGAAATGGTAATGATAGGTACAGAAGATGGTACCGAAACAGGTGATGCAAAACAACTTGTTGATTTTTATAAATCTATAATGGAAAATGATCCTCGCTACGTTATTGGTACTTGGGACGAATGTGAATGCATCAAAGTATTCTACAATACCTTTATTAGCACAAAAATTGGACTAGTAAATATGGTACAAGATGTTGCACAAAAGCAAGGCAACATTAATGTTGATGTTGTGACAGGAGCATTACGTGATAGTACACAGCGTATTATGGGGCCAAGCTATATGAAAGCAGGAATGGGCGATGGAGGCGCATGTCATCCAAGAGATAATATAGCTTTGCGCTACATGGCAGATAAACTAAATCTAGGCTACGACATATTCGATAGTGTAATGAACGCTAGAGAAATACAAGCAAAAAATATGGCTATTGAAATATTAAAGTACGGAAACAAAATACAGTTTAGTAGCGATAGTTACAAACCTGATGTTGAATATGTAGACGGTAGTTATAGTTTACTTGTACAACACTATGTAAGAAAACTAGGCGGTTGGGTAGTAAATGAAACTCCTAGTGTTGTTGTTAGAGTACATGAAAATGATAAGTTACCAGAAGGTAACTATATTGTATTTGATCCGTGGCGCAGTTACGAAGGATCAAATCAACATGTTTCTTACGGAAATACTAGACATATGAAATGATCTGTGTTATAATAAGATATGTATGATATATTCTATCAACTAAATGACAAAAATGCAGAACAGTATGAAACACTTAAATCTAAATTTCCTACTGTAAAAAAGTGCGACGGCTTTAAACAAGCACAAAAAAGAGCCTTTACCAAATTCTTTTGGTACATACCTAGTGACGTAATAGTACTTGACGATTTTGATTTTGACTATGTACCTGATGCATGGAGTAATGAATACGTTCATCTTTTTAAAAACGGCGAACATTACGATGGTATTAACTTATTTCCAAAGCGTTTAGAAATAAGAGAAAAGGAACTACAGCATAGATTTTTTGTAAACAAAAAAGAAGTTGACATACAAATAAGTGTACCCAAGCAGTACGATTTTTTCTATGTAGACACATTTGAAGAATACGAACGTGCATTTGAACAAACTACTACAGAACTATTTTGGGTAGTAAGCAGAAACTTGACAATTGATCCTAACTTTGATCTTGGATTTTACTTTAGTCATCATAACAGTTATGATAGGCGAGAAAATCATGCGTTTGTGCATAGTGTTGAAGGCAAAGAATTATATAATGGAGTCTTCCTATGTTCAATACATAAGCAGCTTAACAAAAAGCAAGTAGATTACAAGTTTATTGTAAACAGAAAAGAGTGGGAAATAACAGCAAGTGGACCTTGCGAATACGAAAAGTTTGAAGTTGTTACATATGTAGACTATCTCAAAGCACTAAAGATGAGCAAGACAGAAATGTTTTGGATGGTACCTGAAAGAGTACAAGTTGAAAAGGCATTCAAATTTGATATGTATTTTTCACATGATAACGAATACGACAGAACAATAAATCACGTGTTCTTAAATGGAGATCACTTTGATGGCATTGTGTTATGCAGTAAACATAATCCTATTACACAAAAAGAGTTTGACTATAGATTTGTGTCTCAGCGCAAAGAACATGCAACAGTAGCAAGTTATCCTAAAGTTAAAGATTATGATATTGTGTTTATAAGTTATAATGAACCTAATGCTGATGAAAACTGGGAAAACTTGAAAGAACGTTTTCCAAGAGCGCAACGTATACACGGAGTCAAAGGCATACATCAAGCACACATTGAAGCAGCTAAATTGTGTACTACTGACTTATTTTTTGTTGTAGATGGCGATGCTACGATAGTAGATAGTTTTGATTTCCGTTATAAAGGACAAGAAGGCTTTGTACATGTATGGCGTAGTATAAATCCTATAAACGATCTAGTATACGGATACGGCGGCGTAAAGCTATTGCCAAGAGAGCTTACGCTTAACATGGATACTAGCAAGCCTGATATGACAACTAGTATATCAGAAAAGTTTAAAGCAATGCCAGATATTAGTTGTATAACTAATTTTAATACAGATCCGTTTAGCACTTGGAAAGGTGCATTTAGAGAATGTTGTAAACTTTCTAGTAAAGTAATTGATAGGCAAAAGAATGAAGAAACAGATGACCGTTTACTTACCTGGACGACAGTAGGGAAAGAGCGCCCTTACGGCGAATGGGCTATCAAAGGTGCTAGACAAGGATCTGCTTACGGAACAGCAAGCCAAGGCGATAGTGAAGCACTTAAAAAAATAAATGACTTTGATTGGCTTCAGGAGAAGTTTAATGAAAACACATGAGTTATTAGATAGGTTTGAACTACTGTATCCTACTAACAGCAAATTAGCAGATCTACGTAGAGCATATATTGACCAAGACATTAGCAGTATATTTAGACTAATGCCTAATCATGTATCTGGAGACATTGAAGAACTTCGTAAAGCAGTGCTAGAACAAAATTTGCATAGTATCTTTAGATTGTGTAACAACGATGATTTAAGGAAACTTGTACTAGAAGACAATACATGGAAACTTTGGCCCATACTAGATTGTTACGCTGACACTCAATTTATAGCAGCATTCAAAAGTTTTTTTGTTAATGAAACAAATATTTGGGACGATTGTTTTTCTAGAGGACAACTAGAAAGTAAATTATGGTTAGTAAAAGAACTTAGAAAACTTAAGGTTGACTTAGGCACAGTATTCTTGTGTGCAGGTTGGTACGCTACACTAGCTACAATGTTATTTGAGAGTAACATTAAAGTAGATAAAGTTAGATCTTTCGACATTGATCCTAGCTGTGTAGATATTGCTGAAGTATTTAACAAGCCTTGGTTTGTAGATCAATGGCGATTTAAAAGTATTACACAAGATATAATGGATATTGATTATAATGAGCATACATGGCAGTATTGGAGTAACGCAAACAATAGAATGAGCTATCCAATTACAGATAGTCCTAATACTATTATAAACACAAGTTGCGAACACATAGAAAACTTTTCAGAATGGTATGATCTAATACCAAACGATAAATTAGTAGTTCTACAAAGTAATAATTATTATGAAGTAGAAGAACATGTTAATTGTGTTAAAGACATCAAAGAGTTTGGCAACATGGCACGTATGACAGGTCCGTTATATGCAGGTGAACTAGAACTGCCCAAGTACAAGAGGTTTATGTTAATTGGATATAAATGAACTAAGTGTAAGAGAACTGCAAACAGAGAGTGCTAGGGCATTGAGTACAATGCAAGCAACCAATAATAATATTTGGCAGTTCAATAAAGTAGCACATCATAACAGTCAAAACTGGTACAAGGCTGTAATCGAATGGTATGTTGAACAGTACGGCAACCTGCCTAGTAAAGTTGGTCCTGGTAAAGATGTAAAGTTGATAATGGATGTATAGATACGAAGATATAAAAACAATACACCTTGAGGTTACACAAAACTGCCAAGCCAATTGTCCAATGTGTGACCGTAATATGAACGGCGAAGGATTAAATCCGCACATTAATTTAGATGAACTATCATTAGACGATTGCAAAAATATTTTTACAAAAGAATTTATTGCACAATTAGATACAATGTATATGTGTGGCAACTTGGGAGATCCTATCGTTGCTAAAGACACATTAGAAATATTTCAATATTTTAGATTACACAATCCTAATATGTGGCTAAGTATGAATACAAACGCAGGGGCAAAAAATGAAAAGTGGTGGAGACAGCTGGCTGAAGTTTTTGGAAGGATGGGCTCCGTCATATTTAGTGTGGACGGTTTGCGTGACACTAATCATTTATATCGCCAAGGAGTTGTATGGGATAACGTAGAACGCAACATGCGAGCATTTATTGACGCAGGCGGCAGGGCACGTTGGGACTTTCTAATTTTTGAACACAATCAGCATCAAGTAGATGAAGCGGAAGCACTTGCTAACGAATGGGGCTGCGAAAAGTTTATGAAGAAAAAGACTGGACGCTTTATTACACAAGATTCAAAAAAGAAAGAATCTCATCAAGCAGTTGATAAAAAAGGTAATAAAACTTCTAAACTTAAAAAACCAGATGCAAAATATCAAAACAAAGCAATTAGCAAGCAAGAAGTAATTATTAACAAGTACGGCACTATGGACGCTTACTATGATGCAGCCCCTATCATTTGTAAAGTAAAGAAAGATAATAGCTTATTCATAACAGCAGAGGGCCTAGCGTTACCTTGTTGTTGGACTGCTGGCCGAATGTATAAATGGTGGCACAAAGATCCTAAAGTAGAACAAATATGGGACTTTATACCTGATATAAGCGCCTTACAAGCACGGAACGGTTTAGAAGCAGTGTTTGCTACGGGAATATTTGAACGCATACAAGACAGCTGGACAAAGTCTAGTTGCGGTGACGGCAAGTTAAAAGTGTGTGCAATGAAATGCGGCGCAGAGTTTGATCCGTTTGCAGAACAATTTAAATAATAATTTTAGTCTGAGGTTTCTTTTTAAATTGACCATGGTCAAACTTGTTATTGTCTATATTACTAAGTAATCCTTCAACAGGATATCCTACACCTAATGCTAATCCTATATCTTTGCCTTTGATTTTGTAATTCCTTAATGCTCTTGCTACCTTATTTTTCTTATCTTTTCCACTTTCTAACGGATAAAAACATTTACAAAATCCGGTTCGTAGACCAATATTATTTGCAGCCAATGCCATAGCACCAGCAGCCAAACCAATTTCTGTCATAGTTGTGTTATTGCCTTGACGCTTTTCTTGACTACGTTTTTTTTCGTCTCTGTCTTGTTTTTCAAAAAATGTAAATACCACCGGAGCTAACATTTGTGGATTCTTCACTTGTCTACCGTGCCATCCTTTATTAACAGCACTTGCTGTAAGATATTCAATCATTGTCCTATCAGTAAACGCTACTATTTGAAAGGATGATAAGTTTTGTTTAGTAGGCATTGTATAACCTACATCAAATAGCCAATCAATTATTTCTTGATCTACAGATTTATCAAGATCCCAATTTCTTTGGCAATGTTGTGTTTGTTCTATTAAGTCTAACCAATTCATACAAATATTTATCTTAGAACAAATAAGTACAGTTATGCTTACAATTAATGATGTTAAAAAAATTGAACTAGAAATTACCAGCGATTGCAATGCAGCCTGTCCAGGCTGTGCTAGAACAATTCATAATGATTTGCTGAGAATAAACAGTTTTTCACTGCAAGATCTGCAGAGAATATTTCCTACTACTAATCATATAGCAGATAAAGAATTTAAATTTTGTGGTGTATTAGGCGATCCAGCAATACATCCTCAGCTTGCTGATATGTTAGAATACGTATTACAACATGGCGGGAAAGCAAACATTAGTACAAACGGTGCTGTAGGTACAGCAGACATGTGGCGTAGAATAGGCAAACTAGCAAACCAGTATCATCAAAAGTTTTTCATGCAATGGTGTATTGATGGTCATAAAGAAACAAATCATATTTATAGAGTAAACACTAAATGGAGTGTTCTTGAAAGAAATATAAATGCATTTTGTGAAACAGTTGGAGAATATACTCACAAAGCACAATGGGTCTTTATTGTTTTTGATCATAACGAATACGAACTTGATATAGCAAAACAACATGCTAAACGTTTAGGATTTAAATTTGCTACTCGCACAGGAATGCGTAACAGTTATCATCAATGGATATCTCATATTGGTAAGAAAAACAATAAAGAAACAAAAGTAATTACTACTACAGGCAAGAACGAACATAAACGTAAAGATGAAGTTTACAAGTTAGATAAACTAATTGCTAATAACGAAGTTGACAATAGTATCATTAATACAATTTCATGTAAGTATGTACACGAAGGTGAAATGTTTATTAATGCACAACAACAAATGTGGCCGTGTTGTTTTTTATGGGATAGCGCATTTAAAGATATAGACAATATGTCAGAAAAACTTAGTGATTATCCTGACAGCTGGAATAGTTTAAAAACACAATCTATAGAAGAAGTTATGCAACAACCTTACTATATGAATGTACTTGAGGAAAGCTGGAACCCTAAACACAATAAACATATAGAGCGTTGTATAAGAACATGCGCATACAATAAAGCATATCAAAACGAAATAGTAGAACAAAAATGAGTTGGAAAATTTTAGTTAAAGATCAAGTTAAGGTTCAAATTGAAATGTCTAACTATTGTAATGCTGCTTGTCCGGCTTGTGCAAGGTCAAAGGTTCGTAAGAATATCAAAGATGAGATGTATCCTATTACATTAAATGATACGTACATAAGTTTAGAACAATTTAAAAGTTGGTTTGATAAAGATACTTGGTCAAGTTTAACACATATACATATGTGCGGTAACTACGACGAGGCAACAACTAATCCTGATCTAATTGAAATTGTAAAGTGGATTCTATCTAGTGATGATCTATTTCCTATGAAACCTAAGATTTCTATTGCTACTAACGGCGGTACACGCACTAAAGAATTTTGGAAAGAGCTAGGACAAATGTCTGCCGAATCCGGCAATCGCCTTAATGTAACATGGGGCCTTGATGGGTTTGAAGACACTAATCATCTTTATAGGATAAATGTTGTTTGGAATAGAGTACAAGAAAATTATAGAACATACATAGCAAACGGCGGAAACGCAGTTTGGCAATTTATATATTTTGCACACAATGAACATCAAGCACATCTAGTTGAAGATTATGCAACTAGTGAAGGATTTTCTAAAGTAAAGTTTATAGGAAGTGCTAGACCTAATATTGGCAAAACAGAACACAACATTGATAAGAAAGCAACACCAAAGATAATTTCATCAATAATAGCACCAAAATGTCTTACTGGAAGTATAGACGATCATGGTGTATATATTACACACCACGGTTATGTTCTTCCTTGCTGCTGGTGGGGAACTAGGTGGGGATTTGAAAATCTAAAAGATTATAGTAAACTTTATAGTCCTGACCAACACAGGTTAAACGGATCAAATAGTATACAAGATATCTACGACAGTGACTGGTATAGTAACTTATATACTGCTATCATGAACGAAAAGTTTTCGAAATGCACAGAAAATTGTAAACAAAATAAAGTTGCAACACAACGATTTGAGAAATTAAATGACAAATAAATTACCATCAGAAACATTTTGCCTACTACCGTGGGTACATCTAAGCACAAGACCAGACGGCAGTATGCGAGTATGCTGTACAGCAAACGCTAGTTCAGTTGGCCCAACTAATGATAAAGAGCATGGCGGCCAAGTAGGCATACTAAAAGATGACGAAGGACGTCCTAACAATTTAAATGTTAGTGATTTTCAAAGTGCATGGAATAGCGACTACATGAAGAATGTACGCAAACAAATGCTTGCAGGAGAGAAACCTCCCAGTTGTTTAAAGTGTTATAAAGAAGAAGCAGCTGGACATCGTAGTAAGCGTATGTGGGAAACACACTACTGGAGTCAGCGTGTTGATGTTGATAAGGTATTACAAGAAACAAACGAAGACGGTAGTGTTCCTCCTAACTTGGCATACATTGATTTACGCTTTGGTACTAAGTGTCAGTTAGCATGTGTTATGTGCAGTCCTCATGATTCATCAGGTTGGATCAAAGACTGGAAAGCAATCTTTCCTGCTGTTGAAAACAAAAGTCTCAAAGAAATTATGCAGTGGGATAACAAAGGCAGCACTAACGGTAGTAGTTATAATTGGCATAAACAGAATCCTACATTTTGGAAACAGTTCTATGAACAAATGCCTAGTATGCAGCAAATTTATTTTGCAGGCGGCGAAAGTCTTATTATTGAAGAACACTATGAAATACTTGAACACGCAATCAAAATGGGCTACGCTAAAGACTTAGAACTACGTTATAATTCAAACGGAGTTGAATGGCGCGATGATTTATTTGACCTATGGAAAGAATTTAAATTAGTACGTTTCCATTATAGTATAGACAGCATTAAAGAAATGAATGACTACATTCGTTATCCTAGCAATTGGGAAAACCAAGTAAACACGTTTCATAGATTAGATAATGAAACAAGTGATAATGTTGAAGTAACTATTGCGTGTGCAGTGCAAGCACTAAACGTATACTACTTGCCAGACTTTATACAATGGAAGTTGGAGCAGAAGTTTAAGAAAATTAACATGTGGCCATTTGGTGCAGGCGGTATTAGTCAGCACTTTGTATACTGGCCAGCACATTTAAATGTAAAGAGCTTGCCTGCAGACTTTAAAGAAAAATGTAGAGCAAAATACGAAGCATGGTATCCATGGTGGGAAGAAAACTGGGAACTTGGAGTTCCAAGTTGGCATAAAGGTAAGATTACTAAAGAAGACTTTATGCAAGCTGAATATGGTATCAAAAGATTAAATGGCATCCTTAACTTTATGGAAAGTGAAGATTGGAGCCAACGACTTCCAGAGATGAAAGAATTCCTTAGTAGATGTGACACACAGCGTGGTATAACATTTGAAGAAACATTTCCTGAGATGAAAGATATATTTGATGGACTTTGATACAATAAATTTACTATCGGGTAAAGTATTTCAAATTACTTGGGATTTAGGTAGGCGGTGTAATTACGACTGTACATACTGTCCTGTAACTAGGCATGATAACTTTAGTCCCCATGCTAGTCTCGATGAACTAAAAAGTAGTGTAAATTTTGTTTACAGTTACATTGACTTGTATATGCAATATAGAAAAGAAGATCGTGCTAGTATTAGTTTCACAGGCGGCGAGCCTACTGTAAATCCTAACTTTATTCCTTTTGTAAAATATTTAAAAGAAGCATACGAAGAAAAGTATAAAGGCAGATGGCAAAATGCACTAACACTTACTACTAATGGTGCAATGAGTCAAAAAATGGCACAAGCTGTAATTGATAACCTATCACATGTTACAGTAAGTTATCATGCTGAAAGTAATCAAAAACTAAAAGATCAAGTTAGAGACAGAATACTACAGTTTAAAAAAGCTGAAGATAGTGGCAACTTTAGGATTAATGTTAATGTTATGTTCCATGCACAACATTTTGATGAGTGTAAAGACTTATGCGAATTTCTAGAAGAACACGATGTAAAATATGTTCCTAGAGTTATCGGTGAAGAAGCAGACAGTAAGCCATCCTTTGCACATAAATATTCACTTGAACAATTAGACTACATGAAAAACTATTGGAACAATAATACTAAAAAGTTAAACAAAGAAAAAGAAGTATCAAAAGTATTAAGTGCAGCAGGCGAAAAGAAAAGCGAATCTGATAAATTAGGAATGACTATTGGACGTCCTTGTTGCGGTATGCGTAATATGTGTTTAAGCAATAAGACTGAATCTATTACTAGTCAGTTTGTTAACAAAAGAGATTTCAAAGGATGGAGTTGTAGTGTAAACTGGTTCTTCTTACATATTGAACAACAAACTGATCAAGTATTTCACCATCAAACATGCCAAGCAAAATTTGACGGTACAAGAGGTGCAATTGGCAAACTAAGCCAAGGTAATATTATACTTAAAGATTTAAGAAATAAATTAGAAAATAAAAAAATGACTACTATAATATGTCCTAAACAAACATGCGGGTGTGGATTGTGCGCACCAAAAAGTATGTACAGTGAACGCTATAAAGAAGTAGTTACAGAACATATTGATGTAGGAGTTCTAAGTGACATATAATTGTTTAGAAGGTACAACTAGTTTATACGTTGAAAGACATTCAAGTGGTTATGTAGTATCTCCGTGTTGCTTGTATAAAGCCAAGCACAACAGCGGAACAGTTCCTAACATTGAAGATTTAATAGATAATCCAGCAATCAATAAAATTAAAGAAGGATTTAAAGGAGACTGGAAACGTCCTGAGTGTATAGATTGCATTTTAAAAGAATCATCAGGAAAATCTAGCAAACGTATAGTTAGCCTTGAAAGAGGCAACACAGGAATTACTCACTGGGACATACGACCCGGCAGTCTTTGCAATTTAAAGTGTGCAATGTGTACTCCTTGGAACAGTAGTAAATGGTATGAAGATATTGACATCTTTAAAAAATACAATGGCGAAGTTTTAAATGAAGACAATCGAAAAGCAAGAGACGAAATTGATTGGGATTGGATATATGAAAATTGTATAGACAAAGCTATATCTATTTACATTGCTGGCGGCGAACCTTTTTATATGAAAGATGTACAGAAATTTATTAAGAATTTATCTAAGCATGAGTGGAATCGTAATAATACTATTTTATGTATTCAAACTAACGGAGTAAGTAATACTCCAAAGTTTTTAGAAATATTATCTAAATTTAATCACCTAGAATTTAGTATTAGTTGCGATGGTTGGAGTGATGTTAACGATCTTATACGTTTTCCAACTAAACACGACGAATTCTTAAAAAATACGCAAGAACTTGTTGACTTAAATTGCGAGAAATTATTTTTTAATATTACTGTACAAGCAATGAACTTACCTAATATTGATACATTAGTTGACAATATTCAAAAAAAGTGGAACGGAAAATACGATATTCATAAATTAACTAGGCCTAATCAATTACAAGTAAATGCACTAAAGCCGCATATAGTTGAACGTGTCCTAGAACAAACTAAAGTGCCTGAACTAAGAAAGTTTTATTCTGATTATAAATTTAATGAACAACTAAATCTTAAGATGCAACAATATTTACTAGAGTTAGATAGTGCAAGAGGCACTGACAGCAAAAAAATTATACCGTGGTGTTTTGAATAATGTGGACAACTGATACATTAGAATGGATTGATATAGAACTTACAAGTTTTTGTAATATAAAATGCAAAGGCTGTTTTCGTGTGTTGTCTGATTATGCCGATGACATATTAAACAAAACTTATTTAGATCTCGACACTATTAAAGAGAGATTTCAAAAAGAAATGTTTCCAAATATTAAAATTATTAATTTTTGTGGTAGCGTTGATGAGCCTTGTAGTCATCCACAATTTCATGAAATTATAAAACACTTTGCTGATTGGGACTGTCATATTAACATTGCTACTAACGGAAGTTTACGGAGTGAAAAGTGGTGGACTGAACTAGCAGGTATACTTCCTAGCAGTCACAAAGTTGTTTGGGGAATTGACGGTAGTGACGAATTGTCTGAAGTATATAGACAAGGGTCTAATTATAAAAAAGTACAAAAAAATTACAGAGCATTTATTGCTGCTGGCGGAAAAGCAAATTGGCAGTTTATTAGTTTTGAACATAATGAACATCAACTAGAAGAAGCAAGAGAAATAGCAAAGCAAGAAGGCTTTAAAGAATTTAAAACTATTATTAGTCATAGAAAAGACTCTGGTGGTATCAAACATAAAAAGGTTGAAACACAAGAATCCAATTGCATTAGTTGCAAGTATGCTAATCAAAAACGTATTTTTGTAAATCACATGGGCAATGTAATACCCTGTTGTCATCTTAATGCAAAGATGTTAGAATATCCAGTTAGCGGAAAACACAAAGATAAATTTGAAGATATATTAGAACAACAGGATTATATGTCAGATATTAATTTAACCAATGTAAGTATTGAACAAGCAATTAATGGAAAAGTTTGGACAGACATAAAAAACAGTTGGACATCAGATAACAAGATTCCTCGTTGCGAGCAAGTATGTAAAGAAAACAAACGTGATAAATTTATAAAGGAACAGCTATGATATTTAAAAATAGTCAACAAGATATTAATATTGAAGAACCTGATAGCGTAAAGGTAGTATCTCTTAAAATATCCGGCGGTGCTGACAGTGCTATTGTTGGTTATATGTTATCTAAATATGTAGCTGAAGAAAGACCTGATATTAAGATTATTCCATTAACTACTAATCATCCTAAGAAACCTTATCAAGGAGTGTTTGCTCCCCGTATAATAAATTTTTATAAAGATACTTTTGGAGAACATATTTTTGGAAAACATTATATAAACAATGTAGACGTAATGAATACTAACGATGATTATATAAATGCACAATGGGATAATTTTTTCGAAGCTAATAATAAAGAAAACATACAAAAAAATTATTCTGGTATTACTGCTAATCCACCCTTAGATATAGTAGATACTTTTAGAAACGAAAAGGGTAACCTAATTAACGGACCGTGCGATAATAGAAATGGAAAGAATTTTCCTGTGCTTAATGATTATTCTTGGAGACACCTAACAAACATAGACAAAAAAGGTGTAGCAGAACTATACGAAACACTTGGAGTTATGGAAACATTATTTCCGTTGACTAGAAGTTGTGAAGACCATACTATGGACTTTAGTTCCCATTGCGACAACTGTTGGTTTTGTAAAGAAAGATTTTGGGGTTTTGGCCGATATATTTAACGGTTGATTATTTTTTAAAAGGTGTTATACTGTAGTTATGAGTGAAGATTTAAAATGGAGCAATTATGACTTTACAAAGATCCCGTTTGACGACATTGTTAGCGTCGGACAAAGGACACTCTTATATAGAGACTTGTTTACTGTCAGCTGGCTGCTTGGAAGATTCTGTAACTACAAATGTAGTTACTGTTGGCCCTACGCAAGAAGCGACCGCAAAGATCATAGACCTACAGAACTATGTCTCAAAACAATCGACGAAATAAAGCGACAGGCACGTGAAAACGGATTTAATAGTTATCATTTTAGTCTTAGTGGCGGTGAGCCTACTTTTCATCCTGGGTACTTGGACATTCTACAGCATCTGGCTGATGACGTAGACAACACCAACTATACCAGTGTACACATGACGTCAAACTGTAGTCGCAATATGGCTTGGTTTGAAAAGTATGTTGAAGCAGTAAAGCCATTTCATAGAGCAAGTATTACAGCAAGTCTGCACACAGAACACGTAAACAGTAAAGAGAAGATGCAGGACTTTGCAGATAAGTTAATCTTCTGTCAGGAGCATGATGTACAAGTTACAATTAATCAAGTTATGGTACCAGAATGGTTTGAACGTGATTGGGAGAATGCGTTATTCTTTCACGAGCAAGGTATCAACGTTACTCTTAAACCACAATCAGACCCTACTGCTTCTAAAATTGTTGAAGGTTACAAACCAGAAGACTTGGAGCGGTTGTGGAACGGAATGCCACAGCGAGCATACACAGAAAACAAAAGGATATGGACAGAGCGTCCGAAGCCAAACTTCCAAATACCTCAAGGAGTAGAGGGAAAATTAGATACAAGTATTCCTTGGCATATGCAAGTAGAGTTAAAAGACTCTAAAGGTAAAAAGTGGTATATGGACCAAGCAGAACGCTTTAATGCCTTTAATTTCAACAATTTTGAAGGATGGGCTTGCAATGCCGGTTACAGCGGACTTATAATACGCGAGCCAGACGGTTCGGTAAAACGTAGTTATTCTTGCCATGATGCGCCACTAGGCAACATCGAAACAGGTTTCGAACTGTTTAAGACACCTAAAACTTGCATTACAAAAAGTTGTGTAAGTTCGGCTGATTCAAAAATACCTAAACGTAAGATTATTTAAATAAATACACATACTGCGAGAAATCGCGAACATTCTATGTTCATTTTCATTACTGCTATTCAGCCAAGATTTATCTTGATACTACTCTTATAGGACGCATGATGAAAAAAGTTTATTTCACACAAATTAATAATGTAATAGCCGAAGCAACATTCTTGCCACTAAGCGTAGCATATGTATGGGAATACTGCAACGCTAATGTAGAAGGATGGGAGCTTGGCGGAATATTGTTTGAGCGTGAAACAGTAGCCGAATATTTAAAACAAATAACCGACCCTGATGTATTTGCCATTAGTACATATGTATGGAATTGGGATATAAGTAGAGAGCTTGCTCGTGCAGTTAAACTCCGTTGGCCCAACTGTTTAATTGTAATGGGCGGCCCACAAGTTCCTGCCAAGAAACAATGGCTACAAGATAATCGAGATATATGTGATTTAATTGTCACATATGCCGGCGAACGTGCGTTTGCTGAGTTACTTAATGGTAATTATACAGCACCTGGCATATTGAGTGTTGATAGTTATAGTCCTCCTAAACCTGATAAAATAGTAGACGACATTCCTAGTCCGTATCTTAGTGGACTAATGGACTCTCTTATGAAACCTGGAAAACAGTACAGTGCTATAATTGAAACTAATAGAGGTTGTCCTTATGCTTGTACCTTCTGTGATCAAGAAGCAATATATTATAATAAAATAGCAAAGTTTAATTATGATAGAGTTATTGCTGAAATTGATTGGGTGTCTGATCATAAGATCGACTTCCTATATTTTGCAGATAGTAATGTAGGAATATTTGACAGAGACATTGACTTTATCAAATATGTTGCTAAGTGCAAAAATGAAAAAGGATTTCCAAGACAAATTGATTATAGTACAGCAAAACAGCAACCTGAACGAATCGTCGAACTAGGCCGTATACTTAATCAAGAAGCAAAGATTAAACGTGGAGTGACTATTGCACTACAGAGTATGAACCCAGCTACACTAAAAGCAATTAAGCGTATTAATATTGCTAATACTAAATTAGAACAAATGGTAAGTGCGTATAATAAAGCCGGCGTTGATAACTACTGCGAATTAATAGTCGGCTTGCCAGAAGAAACATTAGATACTTGGATTGCCGGAATTGGAAAAATACTTGAACTAGGAAGCGATCACGCTCTTACTGTCCATCCATTAAGTATTGTTCCTAATACTCCATTTAGTGATCCAGAATACAAAGACAAGTACGGATTGCAATATACTGCATCTCCTGCACCTGCAGGCGGCAACGTTTATCCAGAAGACAGTAAGGGCGAAGTAGACTTTGTATGCCATACTAGTAATACGTTTACTACAGACGGATACATTGATATGTATTTCTTTGCAAAGGGCATCATTATTCCGCATCACTATCACGGTGTGAGTCAAGTAATTGCTACTTACTTGTTCCGCGAACATAACATTTCCTTAATAGATTATTACAAATGTTTGTTTGAGTGGAGTAAGAATAGTTCAGGTATTTTAAATCAAGAGTACGTTACTCATACAACTAGTTTGCGTGAAAGTTTATTTGAAATGAAAACTTGGGGACGTTCTATAGAAGGTTCAGACGATTTTCACTTCCAAGATAATGGAGCAACTGCTGCATTTTTGTATTCTAATATTGATGAAATTTACAATGAACTTATTTACTTTGTAAAACTGAAATACGGTATTGACATTTCTGAAGTATCAGTGTATAATAAGCATATACTCGATATTTATGGTAAGACGGCTTACTCTATGACATTTACAAAAAATTGGGACTCTTGGTTCTTTAACAATACTATATTAGCAAATATGGAAACTGTTGTAGAAACAACTCCAACAAAATATAAAGACAGAGGCGACCACGCTAAACATTTATTCTGGTATGGTCGAAAAAGCAAAAGATGCTTTTTACAAACAACAAAAAAGGAGTTTGCATGATACGTGTGGGAGATACTATACCTAATGTTTCTAGTATGCATAAAGTTAAACATAACAATGAGTGGGCAGACACCCGATCGTTATTTGCTGGCAAGAGGATACTTTTACTCGGATTGCCAGGTGCGTTTCTTGTAGAATATGCTGCTTCTCAACTCCGGTCGTATGAATTTTTATATGACAAGTTTATGAACGAAGTTGACGAAATATGGTACACGTCAACTGACGATTGTTTTATACAGAACGCCTGGAACAAATTTCAAGGTATTAAACATATACAAAATTTACCTGATCCAGATGCTACTTGGTCCGATGCAATAGGCATGACCGAAGATATGACCAAAGAAGGATTAAGCAGTAAACGAAGCCATCGATATGCTATGGTCCTAGATAATCTTGTTGTTAAAACTATTAAATATGAAGACTTTAGTCATAATCCAATGACGTGTTTCCAAGTAACTGATGCAGACTCTATGATGCAATACTTTGAAATTATAAAGACAAATTATGAAAGATGGGATGATAATGTTGGAAGAGAAAAAAACAGCTCAGTACTGTCATGAACTAACTAACCTTTGGTTTGATAGACAGTATCTAAGTAATCACTTAGCAAGTATAGAAGAGGATGAATGGTATGTTTTCGATTGTGGCAAAACTAGGTGGACAGTTCAAGAAAGTTTTGATCCACGTCTTGAGTGTAAAAACTACTCCTGGTCAGACTTTCACGAAGAGCTCGCATTATTATTTAATATACCGATCATGCCCGATACTATGTTATATACCAGCACACCTGTCGGAGGAACCCCTCCCCACCAAGACCGAAACAGAAGAGCAGTCTTAAACTTTCCTGTAAATGGAAAATTTGGACTGGATAGTCCACAAACATTCTTTGAAACATTTGATCGTGATACGTTAAAATATACAATGCCATATGAGAAATCTAAGCTAACAGATGAATTAGCGCCTTGGCTGTTTAAAGGACAACAAATACACGGAGTAACTAATGAATCAGATGAAGGTAGGACAATTATTACCACTTGCTGGCGACATAACTCGTATGAAGATATTAAAGCTAAAATTGAAGATGGCACTTTGATAAATTGGGAACAGAACAAAAAAAATAAAAAGGTTAAGTTTATATGAGTAGCAAACACGCATTATCTAGATTGCACACTATGGGCGACTGGCTCGAGATGCAGAAGTTTAACTCTGGCAAACTGTTAGATGATATTAATCAGTACGCAGATGAGTGGAAACCGTATAACGTTAAAAAGCCAAACAATCGCTGGGGACTTAGTATTACTAGTCTTGATGGTAAACTTAGTGGCATTCCGGACTTAGATAGTCTGTCAGAATATAATAACCGGCACGGCACTACACTTACAAATCATGATATTAACACATATACAAATGTGTACAGTACTAGTCTAGAACTTCAAAAGATTATAGAGCCTTGGAAGCCATGGTTAGGTCGGTGTCATTATCTTAAACTAAACAGTGGCGGCTTCTTCCCTGAACATTATGATATAAACAAACTAGACTACACATACGAAGATGTTAGACTGGTTGGCTTTGTTAATCGCAACAGTAAAGACACTATGAAATTTATATACGAAGACACTGTTATGAATGTTAAAGAAGGTAGTTTGTATTATTTTAATGCAAGCAAACGACATAGCGTGTTTAGTATGTCAGATGATTGTATCATGCTTGTATTTTGTTTAAAGTTTGATGCAAAGTTATTTGAAACAATGATAGATCAATATAGGTTGTCTTAATGGACTGGTATCATAGAAAACTAAAATTACAATATAATCCTAGTGTGTTTAATGAAATAATTGAATATGCACAGCATACTACTTGGAAACAAGGATATGATCAGAACGGACTAGTTTGGAATGTAGAAGAACTTCCATTAAGTGTAGAAGACTTTCCTATATTAAACGAATTATATAACGGCCTTAATGCAGAATTTAAACGTCCTAGTTTCTTTTTAAGTAGTGTAAAGCCTGGAGGATTAGTTAATCATATTGATCATCGTAAATGGGGAAATTTTGGAATTCCGTTACTAGGGGACTTTAGTAACAGTCCTCAATACTACTATGACCAATTTAATCATCCAGTTGAGCAATTTATATTAGATACACCGACTATTTTTTATACTCGCATGTTACATGCTGTGCCACGTAAATTAGAAGACACTACACCCCGTTGGGTATTGATGATGGATTTATTTGACTGGACAGATAACTTATTTAAAAAAATTGACAATAATACTATTTGGACAGACACAGAGAATTTTAAACATGCGTAATATATACTTTTTACAGTTGCCACTAACTGCTCACACTGCTTCTTTACCGCAAGCAGTTGGAACTATTTGGAGTTACTGTAATCAATTTGAAGAAGTGTCGTCTAAATATAACTTAGCTGGCGTTTGGTGGAAGGATCCTATTGATATTGTAGATCCGTATATTATTGCTGCCAGTTGTTATATGTGGAACTGGCAAGAAACTTATGCAATTATTAAAGATGCTAAGTCTAAATACCCGAACTGTAAAGTTATTGTCGGCGGCCCAGATCCTAAATACACTTCGCAGTGGTGTATTGACCATCCCGAAGTTGATGCAGTAATTGCATACTACGGCGAAGAAACTTTGCGTAATGTATTAACTACTGATACGTTTGATTTACCGGGCATTGTAACTAAGGATTTCAATAATGCATTGAATGCAGTATATGCAGATCCTAAAATGATACCGAGTCCGTACTTAAATGGATTTTTTGATAAGTTATTAGAAGGTAACACTACTAAGAATATTAGAGCAATATTTGAAGGTAATAGAGGCTGCCCGTATAGCTGTAGTTTTTGTGACATTGGATCTAAACAGTATCAAAAAATACAAATGTTTGACACTGACCGATGCTTGCAGGAACTTGACTGGATATGCGAAAACAATATTAATATTATCGACGTTGCTGACAGTAATTTTGGAATCTTTCCTAGAGACGAACTTATAGTAGACTACATTGTAGAACAAAAACAAAACGGAAGATTTAATGGGAGTTTCATGCCCACTTGGGCTAAAACACACGGCGAGCAAATTATTAAACTTGCTAAAAAACTACAAACCAGCGGAGTAGATAAAATCTTTGGATTTAGTTTACAGAGCACTAATCTAGAAACTCTTAAGAATGTTAAGCGTAAAAATGCATATGACATTAAAGGATTTATTCCTATTCTTGAAGATATGCAACTAGAAAATTTATCATCATATACTGAATTAATATTTCCTATGCCAGGCGACACTAAAGAAAGTTTTAAAGCAGGAGTGCATGAGCTATTAGATATGCCAGTATCGTTTGAAATGATACAAATTAACAGTTTGAGTAGGTTGTCTAATACTGAGTTTAATACTGGATTTCTAGATATGGAATGGGCCAATATTAAAGGAACTGCAAAACCTTATGATAACGGTGTTACTGATGAAATATGTGTTTCAACAAGCTCAATAGATCGAGAAAGTGTATTTGAATCTTTTTTCTACGCAAGGAATTTTATTATACCAATGTACTGGTATGGAATTACAACATATCTCGCAGACTATTTACATAAAAATAATATAAACAGAAGTGCATTTCATAATGAGTTATACGATCAAATGTTTTCTGAGAAATTGTTTGCTGATCATAAAGCAGAAGTAAGAGATCACTATTTTAATTCTATTGACAATAATGATCATATCGGGTATTATATTAGTAACTGTAATTATACTGATACTGCATACTCGCATTTATTTTATGTACAGAATAATATTTTTGATTATTTAAAAGAAAGATATCCAGAGCACAGTGATATCATTTCTGCTAACCAAAAAGACTTTAAAAGCATAACTGACTTATCTAGTTGGATGACTGAAATACACATCAAAGGACGATTTAGTAAATCATGGAAAAATTAAAAATGGATAAACTTACAATTAATAGCGACTGGTATATTGATTTAGATGAAATTTTAAATATTGGTAGCTGTCCAGCAAGTTTAGATGATGGACTAATTAATAATTTTGATATGATCCGTCACTGTTGCAACATTAATACCAGTGACTTGTCCGGTAATTCAATTGCAGATGCGTTAGATATTAAGGCAGCCACCAATAAAGATATATTTGCTGCTGAACTGACAAATGCATTACGCTCACCATATCATGTCATGAAACTGACAACTGGAGGGCATGACGGGTATGTTTATGATTCAATCAAAACTCCAGCAGCAGTATGGGATTCCATTAAATGGAAACCCGGGCTATCAGAAGATTGGCAACCTTTTAAGGAATGGATTGCTCAACTGCCCATAACAAAAGTCGGGCATGTGGCAGTGTTTATCAATAGGCCCGGAGTAATCCCATGGTATCACGTTGATAGCGGCCAAGATCACGATATCGCCAACTGGCGCCCTGTGCCTCATAGAGAAGAGTTTATCTGGATTAACTTTGACAATCACAAAACATTTTATATTCTAGATAACAATAACACCCCGGTAAAAGTCCAATCAAGAAGTGCATTTTTCAATACAAACAATTATCATGGTAGCCATGAAGCAACACACAGTTGGAGTTATAGCGTAAGAATTGAATGCATATTCTCAGATCATTTTAGAAAACAAATAAGTATAGATCATATAGAAGGTTATTATTATGAAGATGTATGAATTTGAAGACTTCAAAGCCGAGTTTATAGAATGGTCATTTGATGCCGAAAAAATTCAAACAAACAATCTTCCGCTGTGTCCATATGCCAAACATACTAGGATTACAAATAATGTAGAATTCTTTGATGGTAGAGAAAATTTAAAAGAGTGCCTTTTAAAATACACTGGAGAGAAAGATATGGGTGTAATTTGGTTAGGTAACAACATAGATGTCGAGGACGTTAATATTGTTTTAACAGAACAACAAAAAATAAATGCAAATATTATTTATTTTCTAACTGAAAAAAACGTCGTTGTCCAAAGATATAATTTTGGATTTATCAGTAAATCGTTTACTAATACTATTATTATGCACCGGTACGACGATTATTTAATCAAGCAGCGATCTCTTTTTGAAAAAAAATATTATGACCAATATCCAGATAATAGTACAATAAAACAAAGAGTTAATCAGATTTACAATAATATTTATCCAGTCAAAAAACAAGATAATCAAGTTATAGGTACTGAATCACAATATAAAATTTTTGATTATTATTTTGATGAGCCCGGAAGTGTTTTAGACATTGGAGGCAATGCAGGAAATTTATTAACAAGTAAAAATAAAAAAATAGAAAAGTATACTTGTTTAGATGTATCAAAAGATGCAGCTAAATTGGGGAAAAGGCTGTATCCCAATTCAAATTTCTATCATTATAATATGTATAATGAATATTATAACAAAGCAGGAAATAGAACGGAAATATTTCCTAATATAGAAATACACGATTATGTTTTTATAAACAGTGTATTTACAAGTTGCGATCTTGATACTATTATTAATATATTATCAGAGTCTATCAAACTCGCCAAAAAGAAAATAGTGTTTAGTGTATTCGACTATGATAACCAATATCTTAAAGATAAATTTAAAATAGAAGAGTTAAAAAAAGAAACGAATATATCATATTCGGCAAAATCTATCAAACTTCATAATATCAACTTGTTGAAAGATTACATAGAAAATGCATTTGGTATTAATGTGTTAGTCGACAACCCGTGTCCGATAGATAACAATTTTACAATATTTTTAATAGAACGGTAAAGAAAAATGTATACAAATCCTTTAAATAAATTAATATGGAATAAGGTCGAAGAAATGTTCGGCTGGAACATTGCTCCAGAATCTATGATCCACCAGTTGCCGTTTACAAAAGAGTTTATGACAGCATGTGAACAAGAATTTTCAATGCAAGTTAGAGATACACATCATCCAATTCATCTCGGTCAAATTGATCAATGGTATGGAAAAACTATGGGCGACTTTGTAAAAGAAATTGACAAGCAATATCAACACAACTACTTTGTAGGTGAAAACGGTACAAGCACTACTGGAGTAGTTGGTGAAGTATTAGATGTTGAACACAAGCCTATTGCAAATAAGTGGAACATACGAGGACAAGCACTTGTAGACAGACTACAAGCAATGCAAGCAGAACGTCCAGACTTAACTATACTTGATATGGGTTGTGGTGTAAACGAATACAAAAAACATTTAAACAATGTTACTGGCGTTGATCCATATAGGCCCGAAGCAGATATTATGTGTAAGCAATCAGACTTTGATCCTAAAGGGCAAAAATGGGATGTCGTTATTTGTTTTGGCAGTATGAATTGGTATACTTACGATGAACAATATCGTAATATGAGAAAATTAAAAGAATGTTTAGCACCAGACGGATTGTTACTATGGAGTCATAATCATAACTATTACAAACTATTCCAACCTGATGCTGTACACGCACACACATGGCTACACGGAGACTTAGATGATGCCCAAAAGAATTCGGCATACTTTTTCTGTGATAGAGAATGGAAGTATACATGGTACTTTAACATTACAGAGCATGGAACAAATACACTTGCAAAGCATGTAGGACTATCTGTTGATAAAATAGATTACGATCATTGCAATTTATATAGGCCGCCGATGTGGAGATTATTTTTGGAGATGTCACATGAAAAATAGATGGGAAGTTACAGTAGAACAAAGCAACTACGACTTTAATCCATTTCGTGAAAGTGATCATGGTAAGAGTTTTAAGACAATAGCCAACATGTATCCTTCTTGGAAAGATGAAATACCTATTGCAAATGCAAATCAATATGACTTTTATTGGCCATCACCGGTAGCACCCGAAGGCGATAGTTTTAATTACGATTATGAAGAACTATTATGTAAAGACTGGGGCATTCCTTTAGACTATGTTGTATACAGACAGTGGATAACTACACAAGAAACTCCTATACTACATAGCATTGCAGAAGAAATTGGTCTTGTTGATGCACAAACTAATGTACAAACGCAACATACGGGGATGATGCTACACTTACACATTGACAGTCTTACTGGATTGCGTAAAGAACGCACAGACCAAACTAGTAGCAGAGCCACAGACGATGAATGGGGCAGAGTGTTTGTAATGCTAGAAGATTGGGCACCAGGACACATTATACAGTTTGGTAATACTTACGTACCGCCTTGGAGAGCAGGGGACATCATTTGGTTTGACTGGGCAAACATTCCACATAGTACAGCAAACACAGGTCCATGGCCCCGTAATATATTAAAGATTACGGGCAAGCAAACAGACAAATATAAGAAACTAATTAATGTTTGAAAACTTACCTAATGTAAACCGAGTAGGTATCAAAATGAGCGGCGGCGCCGATAGTTCTTTATTAGCATATTTGTTAGCAAAATATATTGCACACAACAAACTTGATATAGAGCTATTCCCAATTATAATTATAGAAAAGTCAGCACCTTTTCAAGAACAGTTTACTAACTCTGTTATTAAATTCATCCAACAAGAAATTGATTTTAAATTTGAAAAATCTTTTGTTTATACACACAAAATTGGTGGAGATAAAATACAACTAATGAGAGAAATAGAAGCAACTTTATTTGATAGCAACTTATTAGACTGTATAATATCTGGCACAACACACGAACCTAGGCAAGGATTTAATGCCGAAGGCGGCCCTGACGAACTTAGAGTAGGCAACTTTCAACAAATATGGGGATCTATATATACTCCGTTTATTAATATGGACAAAAAAGACCTTGCACTAATTTATAAAGAACATAATTTACTATCAACATTATTTCCTATTACAAGGAGTTGTGTAACAGAAACAATGAACTTCGACGCCCATTGCGGCGAATGTTGGTGGTGTAAAGAAAGGATCTGGGCGTTTGGAAAACTATAATAATATTGTTATAATAAGTGCAGATAGAAATGGTAGTACAGCATTTCAGCACAATATATTAGGATCTAATTTTAATAATGACAAACTACTTTGGATGGGAGAATGCTTTAGTCAAGACAGTGAAAAAGGACAACCACCTAGTTGGTATAACCCTGCTTATGCTCCCAAAGACGTAATTCAAACAGTTAATGTTGGAACAGGAAAACCTGTATTAATTAAAGTACAAATTACCTATCCAAATTTTGATAAAAGTTATTTGGATATTACTGCAGAAAGAAAAATATTTTTTCATAGGAATTTATTCGATAGTACACTAAGTAGATGCATTGCACAGCGCACAGGAAAGTGGTGGTGGACAGAAGAACACGAAACCGAACATGCTGTCATTCCGATTGACTTTTTTATGTCTCGGTTAGACTGGAGAATTGAACAGTATCAATGCCATTTAGATAGTGTATTAGAATGGGCTAATGAGGTGTATAGATATGAAACTTACAGTTATCGAGATGAAAATCCTATTAAACCTAATAAGAATAAAAAAGACGTAGTAGAAAATTATAATGAACTATATAATTTATTTCAAGAAAACAACGATATTAGAAAAATAGAAGAAAAAATATGTTTAAAGATTATATAGGGTGGCACTTAGAATTAACAAGACGGTGCCCGTTAGCATGTCCGGCGTGTCTCCGGACAACACATTACAATACAATGATAAAAGATCCTAAGCTAGACATCGACATTAATCATTTAAAGGACTTCTTTCCTAAAAAAACAATTTCTGAAATTAAGTACATTTTCTTTCAAGGCAATTTAGGCGATCCGATCTATCATCCACAGTTCCATAACATAAGTGAACATTTTTTTGATGCGCAGAATATAAATGTAACTACTAACGGTATGCAAAGTTTGCCATTTTGGGAGCGTGTATTAGATACATGGCCTAGTAATTCTCAGATTACATTAAGTATTGATGGCCTACAAGACACTAACCATTTATACCGGGTTAATAGTAATTGGAATAAGATCCAAGAACTATTTGAGCTGATTGCAAAAAAGAAACGCAAGTGTGAAATAGAATGGAAGTATATTGTGTTCGAACACAATTATCATCAAGTAGAAGAAGCAAAAAATCTAGCAAAAAAAATTGGTATTGATAAATTTAGGATACAACGTACAAGAACATTAGATCCTAAGTTAAATATAAAAGAGTATGATAATCCAGAATGGTTCCAAAATATTAAAGTAGAGTATGAAGAAGCACTTAGTCCATTTTGTCATACGGGCGATATGCATTATATAGATGCATTTGGAGATTACTATCCTTGTTGTTGGTGGGCTGATCTTGAAACTGACACTCGATGGTCGCCGATTAACATTAAAGACAATACTACTGAAAGTTTTAAGAGGCATTTTATAAATTTTAACCAACATTTATCAGAATACAATACGTGCCCGAGTGTGTGCAAACAGTTTTGCAAGAAAATAAAAAATAACAATAAAGATATGATTACTCCTAATACCCAACTTAATAGAAGTATAATTAAACTATGATTGAAGAACTAATTATCTGGGCAATAATAGGTATTGTTAGCGGTGCGTTCTTTGGACTTATTCCAGGAGCAGGCCCCTTCATAGCAGTGGCGTTGTTATACCCTCTATTAGCGTCAACAAGCGCCCTTAACATAATGATGTACTACGTTGCTGTACTAATCACAGCTAACTATACAAACAGCGTTACAGCAATCTTATACGGCATTCCGGGCGATGCAACGGCTATTAGCACAGCACGAGAAGGACATCGACTGTATCGCAAAGGCTTCGGAAGTCTAGCAGTAAGTAGCAATGCAATCAGTAGTAGCATTGGAGTAATATTTGCATTAGTTGTGTTTATCACAGTACTGCCTAACATTTTGCAAGTGTTTAAATTCTATAACAGTATCGTACAGACAGTTGTAATTTTTAGTGCTATTACTATGATTACATTTTTAACAAAACAAAACAAACTTATTACTCTTATACTTTTTAGTTTAGGCGGAGTTCTTGCTAGGGTAGGTATTGATCCTATTACGTTTGATAGCTTTGCTACATTTGGTAATCCTTATCTAAGTTTAGGAATACCGTTTGCAAGTATAATGATTGGGTTGTATATAGTTCCTGAGCTTGCAAAGGTTCATAATTTAACTATAACAAAAACTCGACGAATAAATACATTTGCAGTTGGAAAAGACACAATGACCGCTACCTTGTTAGGAAGTTTTATCGGGTTTTGGTGCGGTCTTATTCCAGGTGTAACAAACATACTTGGCAGTTATGCAAGTGCAAATATAGTCAAACGATTCTTTCGTAAGCCTGTATTAAAAAGCATAGCAGCCGCAGAGGCAGCGAACAACAGCGGCGCACTTAGTTCATTACTTCCTTTGCTTATCTTAGCTATACCTATTACGGGTAGTGAAGTCTTAGTTTATTATCTCATGTTAGAGAACGGCTTTGTCTTTACTGCTGAAAACACAATTAATAAGTTACATAGTATAATATACATTATACCGTTTATAACTGTTATTTGTTTAATACTTAGTTGGTATGGTTTCAATCTGTTAGCTAGAGTAGCATATTTTTATAAAACTTATAGAACTATCGTAAATCTCTTAATACTAACTACTATTAGTACAGTAAGCATTATGACGTTTCCGATTCATATTTGGATGTTAGTATGCATACTGTGTTTATCAGTACTAGGATACACACTTAGACATTTAGATACAAGTCCAGCAATATACGGATTTTTTCTTAGTGATCTATTTTATGAAAGTCTAATACGGGCTTTAGTGATTTTATCTTAGGAGAAAAAAATGAATAAACTAATCACAATACTAGCGGCAATTTTTATTGCCACATCTGCTCACGCAGAAATTACCATCGTTAACCCAGGTTCCGAAGAAGGAGCATTTAGACAAGTGTTAACGACAATTGGACAAGAAGTTGAGCATGACTTTGTC
>Ga0233432_10000012_pt1 | contig 140163 bp, 144 predicted proteins | sample SI_122_August201_6_FD_179870 | JGI IMG/M metagenome (GOLD analysis project Ga0233432, IMG submission 179870) | Seawater microbial communities from Saanich Inlet, British Columbia, Canada - SI_122_August2016_10_MG | ecosystem: Environmental > Aquatic > Marine > Inlet | place: Canada: British... | reverse complement strand
AACCATGAGAAACATGGTGTGTCCAATAATTTTATAAGCAAAATTATTGATATATAAGGATACAAATGATAATGATAATCATTTACAGAATATTACGTCGCTAAGTCTTTAATTTTAATTTTTTTTCTTTCGTGAGTTCGATATTCGCTTATAACTATTTTTAGTTCTAAAAAAGAAAAAATGGTGCTTAAGCTTGAGAGGTTAAAATATTTTATTAATTTAATTATTATATCTTTGTTCTGGCTCGAATCTATCAACCTTATGTTATATTGTTTGCAATTTCGAGTCTTTCCAGTACTTTTGCTCAAGGAAGAAAATTTGTCTTTATCAAAAGATCGTCTAAATTTGCTTAGTGAGCATGGATTTTCCAAAATTCTTTTAGATATCACCAGGGGAATTGAGAAAGAGAGCTTACGTGTAACAAAATCAGGGACTTTATCTCAAAATACTCATTCTAAGTTATTAGGGTCTGCTCTTGCACACCCACAAATAACTACTGATTTTTCAGAAGCATTACTTGAATTCATCACACCACCATTAACAGATGCAAATGACACGATTCAAATATTAGAGGATGCTCACTGCTATACTCAACAAAATATTTCTGATGAGTTACTTTGGACAAGCAGTATGCCATGTCAACTAAATGGTGATAGCAGTATACCTGTCGGCATGTATGGATCCTCGAATATTGGAAAAATGAAACATATATATAGAGTAGGGCTTGGTCATCGATACGGAAAGTTAATGCAAACTGTAGCAGGTATTCATTATAATTTTTCAGTGTCGGACGATATGATGGATATATTTAGGAAGGCCGAAAAATCTGACTTATCCCTTAAGGACTTTAAAACAAAAAATTATTTTTCATTAATAAGGAATTTTCGTCGCCATTATTGGTTGCTTTTATACCTATTTGGTGCATCCCCTGCAGTTTGTCGCAGTTTTGCAAAAAACAGAAAGCATAATCTTATAGAGTTTGCTGGTGATGAGCACAGTTTATACCTCCCTTACGCTACATCCTTAAGAATGAGTAATTTAGGGTATCAAAGTAAAAATCAAGAAAACTTAATAATTAGCTACAATAGCTTAGACGGCTATATTAAGACACTCAGAAGTCAGCTAACTGAGCCGTTTGCAGATTATGAGGTCATCGGATTAAAAGATTCTTATAAAAATTATAAGCAGCTTAATTCAAACATATTACAAATTGAGAACGAATTTTATAGCCCTATACGACCTAAAAGATCGAGTAAAACAGGACAAGCGCCTCTGAGGGCATTGTCTGAAGAAGGGGTCGAGTATATTGAAGTTCGATGCATTGATCTCAATCCTTTTTTACCACTTGGTATTGATCGCGATCAAATAGACTTTATGGATCTATTTTTACTAACATGCTTGTTATCGGAGAGCTTACCTTCAGATCAAGGCGAACACACCCGTATACTGAACAATCAAAAGACAATGGTTAATGAGGGAAGGAGTCCAGATCTCATGCTTCATGACACAGATGGACCGAGATCTTTTGAAAATTGGAGTAAATCTATTTTTCAAGAAATGTATGTATTGGCTGATATCCTAGATAAAAAGATTCAAACCAAGAGATATAAAGGGGTTTTAAAAAAATACGAAGTATTGATAGAGAGGCCTTCTTTAACTCCTTCAGGAAAGATTCTCGATACTATGAAGAAAAGTCAAAAAACTTTTTTCCAGTTAGCAATGGATCTCTCACTTAAAAGTAATGAATATTTGCGAAGGAAGGAGTTCGGTCCAGATAAAATTAAAAAATATACAGATATGGCGATCCAGTCTCATAAAGACCAATCTATAATCGAGGCTGCTGATTCAATGACTTTTAGCAAATTCCTTAAAAAATATTATGAACAGTATGACGAAAAAAAATTATAAACTTATTGGCCCTTTTTATAAAGATATGCAGTCGAACGCTCAGTTAAGTAAAGCTTAAATCTCCTATCGAGATAGTAAACTACTCTTTGCATATTTTGTTTTCCTATTAACTCATAAGCAGTATTTTCTGGTCTATCGCAGACATAAAAGCTATCAACAAAATAGTCTGTTGTTACACCCCTAAATAATTTATATGTTTTCCACAAATTGAAGATATTCAGTTTAACTAGCTCGCCTTCAACTTTTAAACACCATTTTTGTTTACCGATTTTCTTATCCATGCCCTTATAAATTAATTTGCCCTGTTTAAATTTTTTATCAACATGTTGCATTGATCTAGTATTTTTATTATGCGCACCACCGAGTCCAGTAGGTGAGCCACCAGGCATCAAGCTTGCATAGGTAGAGGCAGGTGAAACAAAGTTTGGCACTGTAAAAAATACTAAGGAAATAACGAAACAAAAAACTCTGGCCATTAGTTAAAGTCCTTTTTTGATTGCTAGCATACAAAATATTTTAAGTTTGCCAATAAAATATTCATTATAATATTTGAAGTGTTTGTGTATTCTACACACTATAGAGCTGTAATCCACTAAGCTGGAAACAAATTTTTAAGTACCTAAGCTTAAAATTTTATAGTGAATATTCACTGGATAACTTTGAAGTCGTGGAGTATTTATAAAAAATTACAAAATCTGTATAGAAATAAAGAACTGTAATTCACTGTTAATTTGGAATTAGTTATTCGAGTACACGAAAGGATGTAGACACAGTATGGCAAACGAAAGAAAGATAGATTTTTTAATCTTTATAGCTTGTGTAATTCTTCTTGGGGTTGCCTTTTTTATGCAATATATAATGGGGTTAAGCCCATGTTACCTTTGTATTACTCAAAGGTTTTTTATAGCAATTATTGGTTTATTTTCGTTATTAGCATTTATTCACAATAGGGGTCCTAAAATCTATGGATTAATAGTAGCTCTTAGTGCCCTTATTGGGGGTTATTTTGCCTCAAAGCAATTATGGCTTCAAAGTCTTCCACCTGAGAAAATACCTGCATGTGGACCGCCAGTAGACTATCTTTTTGATTCATTTAACGTTAACGAGGCTATAAAAATTTTGATTCAGGGTGATGGAAATTGTGCAGCCATTCAGTGGACATTTATAGGTTTAAGTATTCCTGGTTGGACCTTAATATGCTTCATAGCTATCGCCACTTTATCTGTATTGAAAATTATTCGAAACAATAAAACATGTTAAGGGGAATTCTGGTATTACTGATTTTTCAAGGTATCGGAGAATACGTGGTCTATTTGGGAAGTATACCGATACCTTCTTCTGTTGTTGGTATGTTGTTATTTTTTTTAGCCCTCCTGGCAACAAATATCACAATTCCCCTCTGGGTTGAGGAATCTTCAGATCTAGTGATTCGTTTTTTATATCTATTCTTGATTCCTTCATGCGTGGGATGTTTATTTTTAATACAGGAGGATTTGAGCATATGGCTATATATACTAGGTAGTATTTTCGTGTCTACACTTTTAACGTTGTTTTTTGGTAGTCTTGTAATGAAATTTTTTCTTGTAAGGCATGATCAAAAAATTAAAGTAGGTAGATAACTATGGAAATGATAAACACAATTATTCTTTGTGCTCTAACCATTATAATTTTTAGTTTAACCCACTGGCTTTCAAAAATTTCTATTAGCGTTTCTTTTTTTCATATTTTATTTCATCCCATGATTATGAGTGCATTTTTAGTATATATTTTCCTTACATCACTGGAGGTTGATTATCAATCTTATCGAATTGCAAATGAACCTTTTTATTTTTTTCTGGATACAGCGATCGTTGCATTGGCAATACCTTTATATAATCAACTGAAGCATTTCAAAGAAATATTTAAACCCTTAATTTTGACTTTAATATTTGGTGCTTCTCTTGCTAGTTTTAGCGCACTAGGACTCGCATTTGCTTTTGGCTTAGAAGTAAACGTTCTGACATCAATTGCTCCTAAATCTGTAACAACTCCAATAGCACTTCGTATCGCTGAAAAAATTGGAGGGGACCCAAGTATGACCACGGGGATAGTAGTGGCAACTGGGTTAATGGGTATAATTTTTGGGCCTATTATATTTAAAATATTAAACATACACGATGACCGTATCAGAGGTTACATCCTTGGGATTTCTGCACATGCCATAGGAAGTGCTAGAGCATTTAAAATTAACCGTAGATGTGGCTCATTCGCGGTACTCGGTCTTGGAGTGACGGGAGTTTTCACTGCACTAGTTTTACCATATCTTGTATTACTGATTGTCAATTAATTGGGATTGGCATCATTCAGCTATAACTTGCTCTAGTTCTACTTCAAAAATAAGAGTAGTCATTGGTTCAATGGTGGGCATTGAGCCAGCTTCACCATAAGCAATATTCGGTGGTAAATAAATCTCCCATTTAGCACCCTCTTTCATTAACTGTAGTGCCTCAGTCCATCCTGGTATAACTTGACTTAGGTTTATTTTCACCGCTTTTGCACCATCATGCTGTGATGATGCATCAAATTCGCGTCCATCTATGTAGGTGCCTTTATAGTGTACAAGAACATCACTATTTGAATTTGGCGATGCCCCTGAGCCAGGGATGATTATTTTATATTGTAAGCCACTATCCTTTGTAATAACTCCATCTTTCTTAGCATTTTTTGTTAGGAATTCTTGACCTGCTTTAAAGTTTTTTTCTGCTATTACTGTCGCTTTTTCTTGAAATTCAGCAGCCTTTTTTTGCTGCTCTTCATAATATTTCTTTACCGCCTTCTCTGCTTCCTTTTTTGATAATTTTGGTCGTTTGTTATTTAATGTATCTTGCATACCGAGAGTGAATGCATCCATATCGATACTAGTTTGTGACTGAAAAAACTGAAGACCTACGTCCCCACCGACTATATAGCTAAATTTTTCAATATCTGTCTTTAGCTGACTATCTGGTTCAGTGCCGTTCAAGGTCGACACTTCGTTTGCTTTGACATCTACAGCTTTTGAATTTTGTTTCTCAGTACAAGCAATTAAACCAAATATTGTTACGATAATAGCGACCAGGTAAGCAAGTTTCATAAAATTATCCTTTTTGTCTAATCAAACTAAAGTAATTAAAAGATGCCGCATAATAACCCATGCTTAAACTGAATCAAGTGAAATTCTCATGAGAAAATAATTTATTTTTTTCTGATAAAATTGGTGCATCTAAAATAACTAAGTATTTATTAATGTTGGTTATTGAACATTTTAAATCTTTTGCAATACTAGGCTTAAAGTTCTGCAAAAGGGTCCATTCATATAAAGTATTTTGCACAGATTTTTCTGAGATAAGTTCTAATTTTTTAAGGTCACTTTTAATATTATTATTTTCTATTGTCACTGGAGATTCAGTATAATATTTTCTGGTTCTTCTTAAGGATTGAACAACATTAAGATCCCAATCCTTAATAGTACTAATTGCCAAAATAACATCTTTGGTTGATATTTTTATGCCACAATATCCCAGCCAACTACAAAATAGTAATATATTTACATTACCTCTGTATGTATTTTGCAGTTCTAAGCAATATTCTTCAACACCGGGTTGAGTATACTGTATTTGGGAATACGACCAAAGGCTATCTTTTTTGAAGTTTATCATACGACTCAAATTGCATAGTTTCTCAACTTTTTATTCTTTCGCAAACAGCTAAAACTAATTTTTCGATGCCAGTTGCTGCCTCACTCATACTGCTTGCTAACATGTAAGCAGGGGTTGTTATTAAAAGATTGTCTTCATCGACACATATTTCATTTACGCTGCACTTTTGATGAATTGCTCCAGTTTTTTCAATAGATTTAGCGGTGGGTTTATCATCACCAATCGTAAAAATGACCCCCTTGCCAAACAAGACCCCCACCATAGCTGGGGCGATACACATAGCTCCTATAGGTTTTTTGGCTTTATGCATCTGTTGAACAAAACACTTTAAGTCTTTATTTATCGATAAATCTGAACCTTTGATTGCAAAATCAGATAAGTTTTTTGCTGCACCAAAACCACCAGGTATAATAACTGCATCAAAATCTATCGCCCTAGCCTCAGATAAATTTTTTATATCACCTCGAGCTAACCGTGCTGACTCAGTAAGTACGTTCCTTTCATCACTTTTGACAACATTTCCAGTAATATGGTTTACGACGTGCATTTGAGGGATGTCTGGAGCAAAACACTGTACTTTTACTCCTATTTTGTCCAGATATAAGAGTGTGATGACTACTTCATAAATTTCCGAGCCATCATAAACTCCGCAACCAGACAAAACTACCGCCACTTTTTTTTTCAAAATATCTCCTTACTAATTATTAATCATCAATATGGATCTCAAATATATAATATCTACAATAAACTATGAAGCTCGAGTATACAAAAGATCCCAAACTCCATGACCCAATCTTTTCCCTCTAGATTCGAATTTGGTGATTGGACGAAAGTTTGGTCTTACTGAGTAATTACCTTGACCAGCTAGGTTTTTATATCCCTCTGCATTTTCCATCACTTTTAACATCTGCTCTGCATAATTTTTCCAATCTGTAGCTAAATGGATAACGCCTCCTATCTCCATTTTAAATCTTAATAAATCTATAAACTCCGATTGTATTAGACGACGCTTATTATGTTTTTTCTTATGCCATGGATCAGGAAAATATATTAGGATACGATGAAGGCTGTCATCAATAATACAATCCTCCAAAACATCTTTTGCATCAGCCATATACACTTTCAGATTTTTTAATTTATGCTCTCCAGCACTATTAATCAATCGTCCGACGCCAGGCGAATGTACCTCAATGCCTATAAAATCTTTTTCTGGTTCAAGTTGAGTCATTTTCAACAATGATTCACCCATTCCAAACCCAATTTCTAAAACTTTAGGGGCATTTCGGCTAAATTGAAGACTAGAATCAAATAGGCCATCATGAAGACTTACGCCATAATTTAGCCAATGATGATCGAAGGCCAATCTTTGACGATGCGTCATTCGTCCTGTTCGTAAAACATAACTTCGTACAGATTTTTTCTTAAATTCAGGTTTAATAATTTCCAACTTTAGTCGCTCCATAATAACTTTTTTATTTTTATCAATCAGGGCGATAAAATTTATTTTTTCTTCGAATCTTTTATTAAAGAAAAGAACAAAAGTAGCCAGCCAACTAAGAGCATACCTCCGCCTATCGGAGTAATCATACCAAAAATTTTAATATCGCTAATTGCCAATAAATAGAGGCTGCCTGAAAAAACAATACATCCTATTGCGAACAACCAACCAATAATTTGCCATTGAGCTCTATCATCTCTTTGCTCCAAAAGGATTATTGATAATAATGCTAGTACATGAAACATCTGATACTGAACAGCAGTTTTCCAAACACCAATCATTTCTAAAGGAACACTGTTTTTAAGCGCATGTGCCCCAAAAGCCCCTAATGCAACGGCAAGGAAACCTAATATAGCTGTCATGCCCGCCAATATTTTCATTTTGAAGTTCTTTTTGTTAGTTAACCGATAGGAGTAATCAGAGTTATTAAAAAAAAACCGCACAATGTGCGGCCTTTTTTTAGTACACAGTTTATTTAGAATTATACTTCCATTGTCATGCGAACTTTTTTCATTGCATTTTTTTCTAGTTGTCTTATTCGTTCTGCAGAAACATTATATTTATCTGCTAACTCATGCAAAGTATCTTTTTTATCTTTTAGCCAACGGCTCTTGATGATATCTCGACTTCGCTCATCTAGTTTATCTAATGCCTTAGTCATAAGATCATGGCTATTATTTGTCGACTCTGCGGACTCAATTAGTGTAGCTGGATCAGCTTCTTTGTCTTCTAAATAGAGAGCAGGTGCTTGATAGGGGCTATCTTCTTCGTCTGAAGAGAAATCAAAACACTCATCATGGCTTGAGAGGCGTTTCTCCATTTCCGTGACTTGAGAAACATCTACTCCTAGATCCTCAGCTATTGCTTTAGCTTCACTGTTAGTTAGCCACGATAAATTCTTTTTTGCGCCGCGCAGATTAAAGAATAATTTTCTCTGTGCTTTCGTTGTAGCAACTTTAACTATGCGCCAATTTCTTAGGACATACTCGTGTATTTCAGCCTTAACCCAATGTACCGCAAAAGAAACTAAGCGAACGTTTTTTTCTGGATTGAAACGCTTAACTGCTTTCATTAAGCCTACATTTCCTTCTTGGATAAGGTCTCCTAAGGGTAGGCCATAGCCATTGTAAGATCGAGCAATATATATAACAAAGCGAAGATGAGACATAACTAATTGTCTCGCAGCATCAAGATCTTCGTTGTAATAAAGATCCTCGGCAAGTGAATGCTCTTCCTCGGCAGAGAGAAGAGCAATCGCGTTGGCTCCCTGTATGTATGCAGTAATATTTGCTCCTGGAGCCATCCAGTCTGTAATTTGTAAATTTTTACTCATAATAATCTCGAAAATATTGAGGCAATTATCTAGCAAGCTTTAATTTAAATTAACATATGCCTATTAATATAACATAACTAGCTGTTTTAAATCAATAAAAATTATTTCGACTCTATGGCTGACAGCTGTCTAGTAACTGCTAGCCAGGCTCCTAATAAGCCGAGGCCTACTCCTATTGATACTAGTGATATCATGCCAAAAAACCCCAAACCCTCTAATTCTAACGAGTTTTGATATAGCGCAGAAAGTTTTTCTACAGGCATAGATAACCAGTAAACAGCAATAGCTATAAAAATCCATGATAAAAATCCGCCAACAGCTCCATACCAAAAACCTGTATATAAAAATGGTCTTCGAACATAGCTATCAGTTCCACCTACAAGCTTTATTACAACGACCTCTTCACCTCTGCTATCAAGAGAGAGTGAAACTGCATTACTAATAATTAATAAAACCCCAAAAGCTAAAATGGCTCCGATCATGAATGACAATCTCTCCCCAATCAATGATATTGCTTGCAACCTCTTTAGCCACATCATATCAATCTGAATATTTTCTATGAGATGCTCTTTTTTTAATTTAAAAACTAGTTTTTTTATAAATTCAGTGTTGTTTTGAAGCTCCCTATTTGGCTCGATAAGAAAAACTGGTGGCAATGGATTTTCGTCCAACATCTCTAATACATCACCGAAACCAGACTCTATACGGAATTCATCGAGACCCATTTGGCTTGATATATATTTAACAATTTCAACACCCTCTTCTAAGCTTATTTTTTCTTTTAATAACTCAATTTGGGGCTGAGTTACTGTAGTTTTTAAAAATATTGAAATTGTATTTGAGTTATCAGTTGTATTTGCTATTTTTTGAAGATTAATTGCTGCAACATAAAAACCTGCGGGCAAACTCAATGCTATTGCTATTACCAAAGAAATGCTCAAAAACCGAAAAGGTAGAGAGCCCAGCCTGCTTGTTGCACTACTAAAAGCTAAATGATGGCTATAGAAATAACTTTGAAGCCTATTAATAAGTGTTTGATTATTAAAATCATGGCTGGAAAGCAGATTTGAGGAGCTTTTACTTTTATTCTTACGTCTACGATTCTGGATCATACGGTCTTTTTATCCTCTACTAAAAAACCTTTTTCTAATTTCAATAAACGTTGTGCTATTGATGAAACAAGCTCTAAATCATGTGAAGCAACCAAAACTGTAGAACCAGCTTCGCAAAATTTCTTAAGTACACCCATGATTTCTTCAGATAGCTGCGGATCAAGATTTCCAGTAGGCTCGTCAGCTAGTAAGATTTTTGGCTTGTGCACAACAGCCCTAGCTATTCCAAGACGTTGCTGTTCGCCGCCAGATAGCATAATTGGATTCATTTTTTCTTTACCAGATAAGCCCACCTTATCAAGCGCAGCTCTGACTCTTCTTCCAACATCTCGAGGTCGCAAGCCAGAAACGAAAAGAGGCAATGCAACGTTATCGAATATATTTCTGTCAAACAGCAGCTGGTGATTCTGAAATACAACACCTATATTGCGGCGATAATATGGAATTTGTGTACGATCTATACGGCTAAGATTTTTTCCATCAATTAGCAGTTGTCCGCTAGTTGATCTTTCCAAAAGCATAATGAGCTTTAAAAGTGTGCTTTTTCCAGCGCCGGAATGTCCGGTTAGAAAAGCCATTTCCCCAGCCTCTAATTCAAAACTCAAGTTTATTATTGCCTGATGGCCAGAGGGGTAGCGCTTATTAACTTTATCGAAAAGAATCATATATCAATAATTCCGATTGCTACTACCATCAAGAAGTGCCTGAACATACAGCTCCGCATCAAACGGCTGCAAATCATCAAGATTCTCGCCTAGTCCTACAAATCTGATTGGTACATTAAATTTCTTAATTAATGAAAAGATAATTCCTCCTTTTGCTGTTCCATCAAGTTTAGTCAAGGCTAATCCAGTCACAGCGATAGAGCTATGGAACTCTTTCATTTGATTAATTGCATTTTGGCCGGTTCCTGCATCTATGACTAATAAAACCTCATGGGGTGCCAAAGGATTAATTTTGCTAATAACACGTTTAATTTTTTTTAACTCGTCCATCAAATAATTTTTTGTATGGAGCCTGCCTGCTGTATCAGCTAATAATATGTCAATATTGTTTGATTTAGCAGATTCTATAGCATCGAAAATTACTGATGCGCTATCTGATCCTTCTCCTTGCGAAACTACCGGTATATTATTGATTTTTCCCCAGTCTTGAAGTTGTTCAACGGCTGCAGCTCTATATGTATCTCCAGCTGCAAGCATTATCGATTTACCTTTCTGACTATAATATTTGGCAATTTTTCCAATAGTTGTTGTTTTACCAACTCCATTAATACCAACTACAAGTATTATATATGGTAATTTTACATCATCTATTTCCAGATCTTTTTGTGCACTAATAAGCTTTTGCATCAAAATACTTTGCAAGGTTTTGTATAGCGTATTCCTATCCACTAACTTTGTATTTTTGAAAGAGTCTGATAGTTCTTTTATTATGTCTTCGGTCGTTTCTATACCAACATCTGCAAGGATTAATCTATCTTCTAGTTTTTCGAGGAGCTGATCATCAATTTTTTGTTCGGTTTGAAAAAAATCATTAATTTTAAGTCCTGTTTTTGTTAGAGCATTAAGAAATTTATTACGAACATTATTTTTTTGCATATTCAAATCATGAGTCTGCTGAGATTCTTCACTCAAATGCTTTATAACTAGATCGTCATTTTCATCACGAATATCTTTTGGTGGTCTTTTTGGGTTCGACTCTGGTATTTTTTCCCGTGAAAAAAACTGCAAGAAAGTCTTTTTTTTAGCAGGCTCTGTCGCAACATCTTTTTCACTCGAAGAATTTTTTTTTGTTCCTGATTCAGACATTATTTTCCCTCTGTGAAAAGTAACAATGTATGCTATCACTTTAAGACGAGAAAAACGCTTTGAAAAACTTAAATAACCCCACATTTTTACGGAATAAATCAAACAACCAAGTTCGTATTAACGGAGGTAGCCTTCGCGGACAAAAAATAATTTTTTCAAATACCACGGGTTTAAGGCCAACTGGGAATCGAATTAAAGAAACTTTATTCAACTGGATTAGCCAGCATGTCCAAAACTCAAATTGCTTAGATCTATTCTCTGGATCAGGATCGCTAGGAATTGAGTCCATCTCACACGGGGCTAGAAGTGTGACAATGATAGAGAAAAACCATTTTGCATTCTTGGCGATAAAAAATAGCTGCGCACGACTGAAGATAAAAAATATAACTATTATAGAGGCTGATGCTATAAAATGGATTAGTGAAGAAAACAAGGGAGCGACTTTTGATTTAGTTTTTTTAGATCCTCCTTTTATGTCTGATCTAGTTCCTGTATGTTGCGAGATACTGGAAAAAAATAAATTACTATCGAGCCCTTGTTATATTTATGTCGAAACAACTAAGAAAGAAAAAGGTTTGTGCGTCCCAGAAAATTGGATTCTACTCAAAGATAAAGTTACAGGGCAAGTAGCCTATAAGCTGTATCTTAGAAATTGAGCTCTAATCGTTATACATATAACATAAGAAAATAATAGAGAATTAGAAAATTGAAAACCATAGTTTACCCAGGAACATTCGACCCAATAACCAATGGTCATATTGATCTTGTAGAGCGGGCGAGCAATTTGTTTGATCATGTAATAGTTGCGATTGCCAGTAGCAAAAGAAAAGAGCCCCTTTTTGATATGCATGAAAGAATCAAGCTATCTCGTGAAGCTCTTAAAGATTTTAGCAATGTAGAGGTTCTTGGTTTTGACTATCTTTTAGTAAACTTTGTTAAAGACCAAAATGCTGATGCAATCCTTCGTGGCCTTCGTGCAGTATCGGACTTTGAATATGAATTTCAATTGGCAAATATGAATCGTGCTCTTTCACCGAAAATAGAAAGTATATTTCTAACGCCTTCAGAAAAACTATCTTACATATCATCTTCACTAGTCAAAGAGATCGGATCACTAGGTGGTGATATTAACGCCTTCGTACCACCGTGTGTTCGGATCGCACTGTCCTTGAAGCTCAATAACCCCTAGAAAGGAATAGTGGCAAAAAAATTATTTTTGACATGTTGAACAATACACTGAGGAGCGCTGTCCTAACCTTATTTCCTTGAGTAAACTTGTACATTTTAGACAAGGTTTACCTCCTCGACCGTAAACATAAAGCTCTTGCTTGAAATAACCAGACTTTCCATCATTGCCAGAAAAATCTTGTAATGTCGTACCACCTTGTTTAATTGCAGACGAAAGAACCTCGATAATATTAGACGCTAAAGTCTCGTAGGCAGGAAAAGAAATTCTCCCCGCGGCCTTTTTCGGGTTTATGCCGCTTAAAAATAAAGCTTCGTTTGCATAAATATTTCCCACACCTACTACATTTTTATTGTCCATCAAGAACTGTTTTACTGATATCACTTTTCCACGCGATAATAAATGTAATCTACTGGCATCAAATTCTGCGGAAAATGGCTCGGGGCCTAAATTACTCAATAGCTTATGTTCTTCAGGGTTTCCTTCGACCCATAAAATAGACCCAAACCTTCTAGGATCTGAATAGCGCAACAAAACTTTATTATCAAAAAATATATCTACGTGATCATGTTTTTCAGGAAGAGAATCATATGGCAGCACTCTAAGATTACCGGACATTCCCAAATGAATCATCATATGTCCATGAGGGAATCTAAAAAGCATATACTTCGCACGCTGTCTGCCACTTTCAAGTTTTCGATTATTTAGTATTACAGACAAGTCTTTAGGGACTGGCCAGCGTAAGTTCCCGTTTCTAACAGTTACACGCGATATTTTTTTTCCTAATATATAGGGTAGAATCCCCCGTAAAGTTACAACCACCTCTGGTAATTCAGGCATATTTGCCTCTCAATAGAATTTAATAAAATTTATTATCCAGAACGACAAAACCCCGATCTCTCGAGGTTTAAAAATTTAAAAATTTGATTTTAAATCAACTAATTACTTAATTTTTGATTCTTTATATGCAACATGTTTTCTTACAACTGGATCATATTTGCTGAATTCTAATTTATCAGGTTGAGTCCGTTTATTCTTATCAGTAGTATAATAGTGGCCTGTGCCAGCACTAGAAACTAACTTAATTTTATCTCTTCCTTTAGCCATATTATTTCTCCTTAAACCTTCTCGCCACGCTTACGAATATCTTCGAGAACTTTATTAATACCAAGTTTATCGACTATACGTATCCCCTTTGCAGAGAGACGCAATTTAATGAAACGTTTCTCATCTTCGACCCAAAACCGGTGTGAATGCAGATTAGGCTCAAAACGGCGTCGGGTTCTATTTTTCGCGTGCGAAACATTATTTCCTGACATTGGTCGCTTGCCCGTAACTTGACATACTTTAGACATTTTGTTGCCTCTAATGCTACACCGTCGATTTTGACGACTATTTATTTGTTAATTTCAAGAAATTAAGGACAGCTACACAAACTATTACTCGAAATGATTTCAGGTCGAGATTTATACCAGAACCCTCTTATTGAAGCAACAAAAAATTCTCTTGGTTTGTTTGTATTTTAAAATTAAATGTTTATTTTGTAGTGATATAATAGTGATTAATTTCGAAAATTAATCACTCAATGTTATCTTGTAAGGCTTAGATAACATTTTTTAAGGTAGTATTATGCACTCCTTAGTTAATAAGCGTATTTTGCTTGGTGTTACAGGTGGCATAGCAGCATATAAAAGTGCTGAAGTCATCAGGCGCTTAATAGATTTAGGTGCTACAGTCAAAGTCGTAATGACTCGGTCAGCGCATGATTTTATTACTCCTCTTACCCTACAAGCCCTTTCGGGGAACCCTGTCCATACTAAGCTTTTAGATACAGAAGCTGAGGCAGCTATGGGTCATATCGAACTTGCAAGGTGGGCTGACGTAATACTGATAACACCTGCATCAGCAAACTTCATAGCAAGAATGGCAGCTGGTCAAGCTGATGATCTCCTATCAACATTATGTTTGGCTAGTCGCTCTGTAGTAGCTATCGCCCCAGCTATGAACCAGGCTATGTGGAGAAATAGAAGTACACAAAACAATCTTACAAATTTAGATAGCCGTGGAATAAAAATATTTGGCCCAGATGAGGGATCACAGGCATGCGGTGATACAGGGCCAGGAAGGATGCTTGAGCCGCAAGATATTGCGAATCTCACCTCTGGACTATTTGAAACAGGGTCCCTTGCTGGTTTAAGAGTTGTAATAACTGCAGGGCCAACAAGAGAAGATATTGATCCAGTGCGTTATATAAGCAATAACAGCTCTGGGAAAATGGGGTATGCTCTTGTTGAAGCAGCCCTTGAAGCTGGTGCAGAAACAATACTAATAAGTGGACCTGTGAGCCTAAACCCACCAGATAGAGCTAGAACTATTTACGTCAAGAGCGCTGAAGAAATGCATAGGGTCTCGGTAAGAGAGGCTGCAAATTGTCAGCTTTTTATTGCGTGTGCTGCAGTAGCTGATTATCGACCAAAACAAAAATTAACAAAAAAAGTTAAAAAAGATAGTGATTATATGGATATAAGTCTTATCAAAAACCCAGATATAGCCAGTGATGTGAGCGCTCTTTGCAACAAACCTTTTACAGTTGGCTTTGCAGCAGAAACACAAGAAAATAATGAATCCCTAGAAAAGATTGCATTTGAAAAACTTCAAAGAAAAAAATTAGACTTAATAATAGCTAATGACATATCAAATGGATCAATTGGTTTTGATAGTGATTATAATTCTGTTGTAGTAATTGACGAAAATAGCTCAGAGATTTTCCCAAGAATAAGGAAAACTCAATTGTCGAGGCAGCTGATCTCGAAAATTTCACAAAAGATCAAAATTAAAAATAAAGAGTTATAATGCTGTAAGCAACTAAAAAGAAATATAAAAATTACACATGTAATCAGGATTAAAAATGTCACTATCAATTGAAGCAGCTAAGAACATAACAACGGTTCTTTCAGAAGCGTTACCATATATTCAGCAATTTACCGGAAAAACTATTGTTATCAAATTTGGTGGCAATGCAATGGTCGATGATAAGCTGAAAGCTGGCTTTGCTAGGGATGTAGTGATGATGAAGCTAGTGGGCATTAATCCAGTTATAGTTCATGGGGGCGGACCCCAGATTGGAAATTTATTAACAGAGCTGGGCATCCAATCTCATTTTGTGGATGGTATGCGAGTAACCGATAGTAAGACTATGGACGTAGTTGAGATGGTTTTGGGCGGTGCAGTAAATAAAGAGATTGTTCACCTGATAAATCAGGCTGGAGGTAAAGCTGTTGGAGTTACAGGAAAAGATGGCCAGCTAATAAAGGCTCAGAAATTAAAACTATCTGGAAATACATCAAAGAAGAAATCCCCTGAATTGCAAGTACCAGAAATTATCGATATTGGACAAGTAGGTGAAGTTGTATCGATTAATATAGATGTCATAGATATGCTGACTTCGAGCAATTTTATACCAGTAATAGCACCGATAGGAGTAGATGACCAAGGAAGATCATACAACATAAACGCCGATTTGGTTGCTGGAAAAATAGCTGAAGTCCTCAAAGCTGAAAAATTGATGCTTCTTACAAACGTATCTGGTTTACAAGATAAAAGTGGTAAGGTTTTAACGGGATTATCAACGCTGCAAGTGGATAACTTAATTACAGATGGAACCATTTTTGGAGGCATGCTTCCCAAGATTAAATGTGCCTTAAATGCTGTTAAATCTGGAACGATAAGTGCACATATTATAGATGGTCGAGTTAATCATGCTGCTCTATTGGAGATTTTCACTGACCAAGGTGTTGGGACAAAAATTACTAGTAAGAAAGGATAGGAATTAGTCTGCGAATGGCTATTAAAAAAAATTCTAAAAAACAACAGATATTACAATCTTTAGCCTTGATGTTGGAAAAGTCTCCCGGCGGAAAAATAACAACTTCTAAATTAGCAAAAGAGATAGGTGTATCAGAAGCGGCACTATATCGGCATTTTCCTAGTAAAACAAAAATGTATGAAGGTTTAATTGATTTCATCGAAAATACTATATTTAGTCGTATAGTAATTATTTTAAAAGAAGAGGCAGATATTAACGAACGCTGCTACAGAATACTCATACTAATATTAACTTTTTCTGAACGTAATCCCGGTATAACTAGAATATTAACAGGAGATGCCTTAACTGGAGAAACCACAAAGCTCCACGGGCGCGTTAGACAACTATTTGATCGAATAGAGGCTCAATTAAAACAAATCTTACGGGAGGCTGAAATCAATCATGGTACTCGTACAACCTTCACAGTGTCTGTATCAGCAAATATGTTATTAGCTTTGACGGAAGGTCGTATGGCTCAGTTTGTCCGGAGTAACTTTGAGTATCCTCCGACCAAAAACTGGGAGGATCAATGGTCACTTGCCATGGTTGGGTTTTTTCGAGATTAGTCAGTACCATATTTGTAGATAAAGAAAAAAATTTAGTCATAGTTTGAGTGTATAGCGTAAAATAGATTCTTGATTGTGTTCTTACCCCATTTCTATGGAGAAAATTAGATTCAGATGCCAGATAAAATTCCACAAGATTCTATAGGACTTGTCGTTCCAGAGACTATTAAGTTTGATGAACCACTAGAATTGGCCTGCGGGCGAACTTTGGTTGACTATCAGCTCGTTATTGAAACATATGGCAAACTCAACGAAGAAAAAAATAATGCTGTTCTTATATGCCATGCTCTAAGTGGTCATCATCATGCTGCTGGATATCACTCCCCCGCTGACTGGAAACCAGGATGGTGGGATAACTACATTGGGCCAGGAAAACCAATTGACACTGATCGTTTTTTTGTAGTTTGTCCAAATAATTTAGGCGGTTGTCATGGGAGTACTGGACCTAGCTCAATAAATCCAGAAACAGAAAAAGTATGGGGTGTAACATTTCCCCCCTTAAGAGCTAGGGACTGGGTTAATAGCCAAGCTAAGCTCGCTGATAAGCTCAATATAAAAAAATGGGCCGCTGTGATAGGGGGAAGCTTAGGTGGCATGCAAGCTATGCGCTGGGCTCTTGAATTCCCAGATCGCATCAATCATGCAATAGTTATTGCCTCAGCAATGAAGCTTAGTGCGCAAAATATTGCATTTAATGAAATGGCGAGAAACGCTATCAAATCAGATCCCGATTTCCAGGATGGCAATTTTATTGAAAAAAATACACAACCGCGTAATGGTCTAGCTCTAGCAAGAATGATTGGTCATGTGACATATCTTTCTGATGAACAGATGGGTAGTAAATTTGGTCGATCAATAAGTGCTGGCTCTTTCCAACAAGGTCAACATAACCCAGTCGAATTCGAAGTAGAGAGTTACCTGCGACATCAGGGCGATGCATTTTCAGGTAGTTTTGATGCTAATAGCTATTTGCTAATGACCAGAGTATTAGATTATTTTGATTTGGCCAGAGAGTACGATAACGATCCAGTAAAAGCATTTAGTGTAGCTGAATGCGATTTCTTAATAATTTCTTTCTTATCTGATTGGCGATTCTCTTCAACACGTTCGGAAGAGATTGTGAGTGCTCTAATAGATGCAAAAAAAAATGTTTCATATGCTGCCATTCAATCTAATTTGGGACATGATGCATTTTTACTTAAAAACGAAAATTATGAGAAAACTTTGGCAACATATATGAATCGTATACTCACTAAGAATAGACGTGAGAGGCAAACTGATACTGAGAAAGGAAAAACATCATGAGCCCACGAACAGATTTAAAAATTATAAAGAATTGGGTGATAGCTAATAGTAGAGTTTTAGATTTGGCCTGTGGGGATGGTTTATTGCTCAAAGAGCTCCGACTAGAAAAAAGGATTGAAGGCTATGGTCTAGAAATTGATCCAGAAAAAATCACTGAAGCAATATCTAACGATATTAATGTCATTGCAACCAACCTTGACGTTGGATTATCTCAATTCTCTGACAAGAGTTTTGATACCGTGATAATGACTGAGGCTTTGCAGGCAATGAAAAATCCAGATCTTGTATTAGATGAGATGCTTAGGGTGGGAAAAAATTGTATTGTCACTTTTCCTAATTTTGGTTACTGGCGCGCAAGAATCTCTTTAGCAGTTTATGGTCGTATGCCTGTTACCAAGAAACTTAACTATCAGTGGTACAATACACCTAATATACATTTCTGCACCGTTTCTGATTTTGAAGCATTATGTGCAAAAAAAAATATTTTTATAAAAAGCAGGAAATTTGCTGCAGAACATTTTGCTGATAAGTTTCTCAAAGGAATTTTACCCAATTTGTTCTCTGATACTGCAATTTACCTATTAAGTAAATAAATGTAGTACATCTATATACTCTTAGGAGCATCAATAATGCTTAATTTAAAAAAAATTGTTCTCATCTGTCTTCTTTATCTATTACATTTTCCCGTTTTTGCAGATAAGAAACCTTACAAAGAAATCGGTGCATATAGGGTATTTTATAGTGCTTTTAATAGTAGTTTTATCCTACCAAATATTGCTGAAATATATGGTATAGCTCGCGGTAAAGATAAAGGATTAGTAACTATTGGAGTAACCATAGATGGAAAGATTGGGGGAGTAGAGGCTATTATTGCTGGTAATATTTCAAATATGCTTTCACAACAACAAAACTTGAAGTTCATTGAAATTAAAGATCGTGACGCTGTTTACTATATCGCTCCATTCAAATATTACAATGAAGATTTTTTAACATTTAAACTTACTGTAAGAACAAAAGAAGAAGATGAAAGTTTTCCAATCTCGTTTCAAAAGAAATTTTATTATGAAAAGTAATAAATTTTATTATAGTATCTTTATGATTGGTTATATTAAATTGAAGGACAGTAGTTTATGAAAGCTGTAATTGCTACAAGCAATCAAGGTAAACTTCGTGAATTTAAAAGTCTATTTAATGATATTGCAATTGAAATTGAGCCGCAATCAAAATTTAACGTGCCCGATGCTGTTGAAGATGGTTTAAGCTTCGTAGAAAATGCTCTGATTAAAGCTAGGCATGCCTCGAGACTCACAAATTTACCCTCAATAGCAGATGATTCTGGTTTAGAGGTTGATTATTTGAAAGGAGCTCCTGGAATATACTCATCACGATTTGCCGGAAATAACGCAACCGATGAAGAAAATATATCAAAATTGTTGTTAGCCCTAAATGGTGTTCCTTTTGCTGAGCGTATAGCCCGCTACCAGTGTGTTATAGTAAAAATTGATCACCCTGATGATCCGACTCCAATTATTGCTCAAGGAAGTTGGGAGGGTTTAATTGCACTTGAGCCTAAAGGTCATCAAGGCTTTGGTTATGATCCAATTTTTTATATACCGGAACTAAAATGTATGTCGGCTGAACTAGAAAATAACGTGAAAAATAAAGTTAGCCATCGAAGTCAAGCAATGACTGTGCTCATGGAAAAATTATATTTAACTTCAAGTAATGATTTAAAAAATTAATTATAAAATATACGGGGATGTCATGAAAAAAACAGCGACACTGCTTGTTAGCTGCCCTGATAAGAAAGGTATCATTCAAGCAGTAACTAAGTTTTTATTGTCTCATAACGCTAATATTTTGCATGCTAATCAACATTTAGATACAGAAAACAATTTATTTTTGATGAGATTAGAGTGGGATGTTGCTGATTTTTCGCTTTGTGAAAACGAGTTCCAATCTAATTTTGAAGAAGTTGCTAAAAAATATGCCATGGACTGGCGGCTAAAGTCCAATCAAATAAAAAATAGAGTAGCCATAATGGTTTCTCATTATGATCACTGTTTAGCTGATTTGCTGCACAAGCATAAAAATGGTGATCTACATTGTGAAATTTCTGTTGTTTTAAGCAACCACAAAAATGCAGAAGAGTTAGTCAACTTCTATGGAATCCCCTTTCATTATATTAAGGTTACAAAAGAAAATAAGGAGGAGGCTGAACAAAAACAAAATGAAATATTGAACAGATTAGATATAGACCTTATAGTTTTGGCTAGATACATGCAAATTTTGTCTCCTGACTTTATCAGAAAATATCCTGAAAAAATTATCAATATACATCACTCGTTTTTACCTGCATTTATAGGCGCCAAGCCATATCACAGGGCTTATGAGCGCGGGGTAAAACTGATTGGGGCAACAAGCCATTATGTTACTGAAGAATTAGACGGGGGGCCAATTATCGAGCAAGACATTGCTCGTGTTTCACATCGTGATCAGATTACAGATTTGACAAGAAAAGGCAGAGATTTAGAGAGGGTTGTGCTTTCTAGAGCCATAAGGAGGCATATTGAAAACAGAATATTAATTTATGCAAATAAAACGGTTGTTTTTAAATAAATAATATAAGTTCTAAAAATCTTAAGCGTAAATTTATGCATTATCCAAAATTATGCCTTCCGCCACTTTCACTTTATATCCATATTCCATGGTGCATAAAAAAATGTCCATATTGCGACTTTAACTCGTATACCAAAACAGCAGATATACCGGAAAAAAAATATTTAATGTCTCTCATAGATGATCTAGATAAGTCATTACATCTTGTTCAAGGGAGGAAGCTAACTTCAATTTTTTTTGGTGGTGGGACACCGAGTTTATTCTCAGCAAATGCAATTGGAGAAATAATTCAGGCGGTGGAAAGCCGTATAGGCTTTAATGAAAATATAGAAATTACACTAGAGGCTAACCCAGGGGTCTTTGAGCAAAAAAAGTTTGCTGACTATAAGGCTAATGGCATTAATAGGCTGTCTATCGGTATACAAAGTTTTAATAACAATCAATTGGTGGCACTTGGAAGAATACATTCTTCAGAGCAAGCTCTCTATGCTGTAGAAAATGCAAAACTTGCAGGATTTGACAGTATAAACCTTGATTTAATGCATGGTTTACCTGGTCAAACAATTGATCTAGCAATGGATGACCTTATGTGTGCTATCAAACTAGCCCCTAAACATATTTCATGGTATCAGCTTACTATTGAACCAAATACTGAATTTTTTAATAAACCTCCATTACTGCCAACTGATATACTGCTTGAAGAAATACAAAACAAAGGGAGAATGTTATTAGAAAATTCTGGCTATAAGCAATATGAGGTGTCTGCATATTGCAAAGGAAGTAATGAAGCTCTGCATAACATGAACTATTGGGAATTTGGAGATTATCTTGGTATAGGGGCCGGAGCACATGGAAAAATATCTTTGCCAAAAGAGAAAAAAATTATACGAACACAAAAAACTAGGTCTCCAAAAGACTACCTAAATGAAAAAAAATTATATGTATCCGAATGCAAAGATATTTCTTTAGAAGAGCTACCATTAGAGTTTATGATGAACGCACTTAGAATAAATCAGGGTGTTTCAAACGAAATATTTGAAGATAGGACTGGGCTATCCTATCAAGACATACTCCCATCGCTAAAAAAACTAAAGGGACAAAGATTAATTAAAGATTCAGATATTAGTATTTGTCCTACTAAAAAAGGTCGTATGCTTCTAAATTCGATATTAGAGTATTTTTAAATATGGATACTAGTATCCAAAAAATATAAATTGTCTGTTAAAATTATAAGTACGTGGTAGAGTTGGAAAATTTAAATTATATTTAATTAACATATGTATCATTTAAATCATTATTCGTAATAAATTTACGATTGATGTTTGTTTGCCACCTAAAGCAGGTGCTATTATTACAATATCTTGTTTTAATTTTTTTACACTAATAATGGAGATTTTCTAATATGAGCGAAAATATCGTTCACGTCACTGATATAAGTTTTGAAAATGATGTTACAAATTCCAAAATTCCTGTTTTACTTGATTTTTGGGCTGCATGGTGCGGACCATGTAAAATGATTGCACCCATGCTTGACGATATATCAAATGATTACGCTGGTCGCATCAAAATATGTAAAATGGATGTAGATGATAACCCAAATACTCCCAACAAATTTAACGTTAGAGGTATTCCAACTTTAATAATATTTAAAGATGGTAATGTAGAGGCAACAAAGGTTGGTGCTCTCTCTAAAGTTCAACTAATTGAATTTATAGAGTCAAATTTATAATATAAGCATCTCATTCTTACGTTTAATCTATTGCGGTTTACTGTTTTGAAGCCTATACTTATTAGTACTGCAGTATATTTATCCTAAAATCGAGAAAATCAAAAATAATTACAACTATAAATCCTGTAAATAGCTACATTATTTTTTTGGCTATTACTCCATCTAAATTTAATAACTGTGTACACCTCAATCTATGAATCTAACCGAATTGAAAACCAAACCCATTGATGAGCTTATAAAAATAGCCTCAGAAAATGGTCTAGATAATCTAGCTCGCTCAAGAAAACAAGATGTAATTTTTAGCATATTGAAACGCCATGCAAAAAGCGGTGAAGATATTTATGGTGAAGGTGTTTTGGAAATTCTTCCTGATGGTTTTGGTTTTTTAAGATCTTCAGATGCATCCTATTTAGCAGGACCAGACGATATTTATGTATCACCGAGTCAAATTCGCCGTTTTAATCTTAGAACCGGGGATTCAATTGCTGGAAAAATTAGGCCGCCAAAAGAGGGTGAGCGTTATTTTGCAATGCTTAAGCTTGATAAAATTAATTTTGATAAGCCTGAAGATGCACGTAATAAAATTCTATTTGAAAATTTAACTCCTCTTTTTCCAGACGAGCGTCTAGTTTTAGAGGCGGGAAATGGTTCTACAGAAGATCTAACTGGAAGAATAATTGACTTAATTTCACCAATTGGAAAAGGTCAGCGTGGTCTAATAGTTGCACCCCCTAAGGTCGGTAAAACCATAATGATGCAGCATACAGCTCAAGCTATTATTCGAAATAACCCTGAGTGTCATATTATTGTACTCCTTATAGATGAAAGACCAGAAGAAGTTACCGAAATGCAACGAACTGTTCGAGGAGAAGTGGTTGCATCAACCTTTGATGAGCCGCCCTCGCGCCATGTGCAAGTTGCCGAGATGGTAATAGAAAAAGCTAAAAGACTTGTTGAACATAAAAAAGATGTCGTGATACTTCTTGATTCTATCACGCGTCTTGCTAGAGCTTATAATACTGTTCAGCCATCTTCAGGTAAGGTTTTAACTGGAGGTGTTGATGCTCATGCTCTTGAAAGGCCAAAACGTTTTTTCGGTGCAGCCAGGAATATTGAACAAGGGGGTAGTCTAACGATTATAGCGACTGCACTTGTAGAAACTGGCTCTAAGATGGATGAGGTGATATATGAAGAATTCAAGGGCACAGGGAATCTTGAGCTCCATCTAGATCGAAAGGTATCTGAAAAAAGAGTCTACCCGGCGATAAATATCAGGCGTTCAGGTACGCGTCGCGAAGACCTTTTGATGTCTGAAGAAGATTTACAGAAGGTTTGGATTCTCAGAAAATTACTCCATAGCATGGAAGATTCCGACGCAATTGAATTTTTGATAGATAAGCTTAAAGGATCTACTACAAATAATGAGTTTTTCCTTTCTATGAAGAAAAAGAAATAAAGCACCTAATACTTAAGATGTTTAAGTATTATCATGGTGATAGCCGAAAAATAGACCAATTTTTTCCATCAAGCTTATACTGGAATCTATCATGAAGGCGATTTTTCCCCCCTTGCCAAAACTCAACCTCAATAGGAACTACTCTATACCCCCCCCAGAATTTAGGTAATGGTACATCCGTATCAGCATATTTCTCTTCTAGCCGAGAAAATTCATCCTCGAAAGTTTTTCGAGAATCTATCACCTCACTTTGTGACGAAGCCCATGCTCCAATTTGACTAGCTCTTGGGCGTTTTTTAAAATAAATATTAGATTCCTCTTTTGAGAGTAATTGTGCTTTTCCACCAACTATTACCTGACGATCAAGGTTAAACCAAGGGAACAACAGGCTTACATTTGAATTATTTTTTATATCTATAGCTTTTCGACTTTTAAGATTGGTATAAAATGTAAAGCCTTTTTTATTAAAACCTTTCAACAAAACCGTACGTTGCCATGATTCTCCATTCTTATTAGTTGTCGCTAAGGACATAGCGGTTGGATCAGAAAGATTCGCCTGAAGTGATTCATCCATCCAGCAAGAAAATTGATCTATGGGACATTTTTTTAGTGACTTTCTAATTAAAGAGTCATATTGATATTCTCGACGAGTATCTTCAAGGGACATTTATGTTCTCCAAAGCATACAAATTTTTAGATCGCCAGTCAGAGTTAGGGGGGGCGATTTAAAGAAACCTGACACTCAATATTCCCTCTACACTAGATATTTTTTCTAGCAGTTCTTGAGTGGGCTCTGATTCAACATCTATGATGTTGTATGCTATCTCGTTCCTACTCTTATTGACCATATCGATTACATTAAGACTGCAGTCAGCCAAGAGAGTCAGAACATTTCCTAAAACTTTTGGGACATTATTGTTGCAAAAAGTAATTCTATAGCCTCCATGTCTTGGCATTTTTGTTTTTGGAAAATTGACCGAATTTGAAATATTACCTTGCTCAAGGTATTCCATCAATTGATCCGCAGCCATAACAGCGCAGTTTTCTTCTGCTTCACTTGTGCTAGCCCCGATATGTGGCATCAGTAATACATCTTCACGGCCTAAAATATCTGGTGAGGGAAAGTCTGTTACATATTTTCTTAGTTTGTTGTTTTCTAAAGCCTGTTTTACTGCCGACGAATCTACAACCTCCTCACGAGCAAAATTTAATAGGACGGCAGATCTCTTCATGAGCGTTAATGCTTCGTTATTAATTAAATGTTTAGTTACATCCAGTGCTGGAACATGCATAGTTATGAAGTCTGCCTGAGATAGCAAGCTTTGGAGGCTATCCATCTTTTTAACTTTATGAGACAAACGCCATGCCGCCTCAACTGACATTGCTGGATCAAAACCAATAACATTCATACCTAATTCTAGTGCCATGTTTGCAACCATAGAGCCTATAGCCCCAAGACCTACCACACCCAATGTTTTTCCAGAAATTTCAGATCCCGCAAATTGACTTTTTTGTTTTTCAAGTAGCTTGGACATTTCAGATGGATCTTTAATTTCAGTTAACCCTTGCACATAATTCATACCCCCAAAAATATCTCTGGAAGATATTAAGAGCGCAGATGCAACAAGTTCTTTTACTGCGTTAGCATTCGCACCCGGAGTGTTGAACACAACAACTCCTCTTTCAGTAAATTTATCAATTGGAATATTGTTTACGCCTGCTCCAGCTCTAGCAACAGCTTTAACACTAGGTGGTATTTCCTCATCATGCAGTTTTTGACTTCTAAGTATAAATGCATCTGGATCAGAAACATTATCAGTAACAGTATATTTTCCTGCTTCAAAACGACTGAGGCCTTTAGACGAGATTTTGTTATAAGTGCGTATTTTATGCATATTTTTACTCTATGTGTGTGTTGTTTGGAGTATTCTTATAATACCTCATGGTACGCCCATTTGATCCAAGGCATTAATACTTCAAGGTCTGAAGAATCTATTGTTGCGCCGCCCCAGATCCTTAAGCCTGCTGGAGCATCACGGTAAGAACCTATATCGAACGCTACCTCTTCTTTTGCCAACAATTTGACTAATTGTTTTACCTTGTCGGCCTCTAGATCTAAAATTAAACAAATACTAGTGTTTGAAATCGTATCATAATCTGTTGCTAAAAAATTAATCCAGTTATTATCCTTGACAAATTCTTTAATAACTTCAAGATTATTTTTTGATCTTAATAGTGCTCCTTGTAGCCCTCCGATAGATTTAACCCAATTGATGGCATCGAGGTAATCTGCAACACAAAGCATAGAGGGAGTGTTTATAGTCTCACCTCTAAATATACCCTCAATTAGCTTACCATTCTTGGTCAATCTAAATATCTTGGGCATAGGCCAGGGTGGCGTGTAACTCTCAAGTCGCTCAACTGCACGCGGACTTAATATGATGACTCCGTGAGCACCCTCACCACCTAAAACTTTTTGCCAACTAAAAGTTACTACATCAAGTTTATTCCATGGCATATCCATAGCAAAAACAGCAGATGTTGCATCACAGATCGTAAGACCTTTTCTATCAGATGCAATCCATTCGGCGTTGGGTACTTTAACTCCAGATGTAGTACCGTTCCATGTAAAAACAATATCATTATCTGGATCTGCTTTGCTAAGATCGGGAAGATGACCATAATCGGCACTAAAAGATTTTACATTTTTGAGTTTCAGTTGGTTTAGGATATCAGTCACCCATCCTTTACCAAAGGACTCCCATGAGAAAACGTCAGTATTTCTTTGTCCAAGCAAAGACCACATGGCCATCTCGAAAGCACCAGTATCAGAAGCTGGAACAATGCCAACTAAATAATTTTTTGGTAAACCAAGCATCTCTGATGTTTCGAGACAAGCTTGGCCCAAAGCAGCTTTTCCGACTGCAGCTCGATGCGAGCGACCTAATGCCTGGAGGTCTAAATTATTCACGTCATAGCCAGGCCTCTTGCTACAGGGTCCTGAAGAAAAATTAGGATTAGTTGGTTTTATTGATGGTTTCATAATTTTTTGCCTGAAAAGATTTAGTATTAGAAATTTACAAAAATCTACTTAATAAAAATCTCTTTTTGTAAGCTCTATTTGGGAGTATTGCGCTCTTTTTCTATTAAAAAAGAGGCAACTTTTAACATATCACTTTGACTACCAGCACTTCTTCCTGAGATTCTGTATTTTCCATTGATTACTATTTCTGGAGTGCCTCTTAACCTATACTTTTCTTGTTTTTTTTCTGCTATATCCACAGCCATTTCTATCGTTCCTGAATTAAAAATTTTGGTAAAATCTTTCGATTTTATGCCATTAGCAATAAAGATATCTGCGATTTCGCTCTCGCTCTTCAATTTCTTATTTTGAAGGTTCATGGCATCAAAAATGGCGCTATGAATTTTATCGAAAACATTTAAAGCTTTTGCTGAATAATACGCTTTTGCATGTAGTCGCATCTCGGCTTGCCAAACAGCTGGCACACCCACGAAATAAACATCGTCCGACTGATTTTTTTGCCATGACTCAAGTTTCTCTTTAAAAGTGTAGCAATGACTACAGCCATACCAAAATAAATCTACGACCTCTACTTTTGAAGAATTTTTAGTTAAAACTGGTTTTGTAAGAATTTCGTAATGCACATTAGGTTGATAAGTTTCCGCTGATGCTTGAACAATAAGTGCACAAGACATAATTCCGGCTAACAAAAGATTGGTCAATACATTCATAGTCAATAAGAACCCTAATTTATTATAGTGTATATTCGTAGAAAATTTCTCTCTGTTAATAGTGCGTTATAAAAGCCAAATGTGACAGTAGCCCAGAAAATTATCTAACAAGCAAACCTAATTATTTCAGTCCAGCAATGAAATTAGCTACTGCATCTATTTCTATGTCACTCATATGCTCAGCAACACCTCGCATAATCTTGGAGTCACCATCGTTATTTCTGGCACCATCATTCTCTGGATCATGAGCACCAGTTCGCCATGATCGTAATTGCTTCGCGGTATATTGTGCATATTGGCCGCCCAACATAGGGTAACCTGCGGGGCTATTACCTTGGCCAGAGGGCGAATGGCAACCAGTGCAAGCAGGTACACCAGTTTCTATATTGCCTCCTCTATATATAGCCTCACCAAGCTGCAAGTTTTCTTCTTGTGCACCAGATATCTGCATTTCTTTCGATGCATAGAACGCAGCCATATCAGACAAATCTTGCTCAGAAAAAGAGTCGAGTATCCCAGTCATTGAAGCTATTTTTCGACGCCCATACTTTACGTCTTTTAATTGCTTTGTAAGGTACTTTTCACCTTGTCCCGCCAGTTTTGGGAAAGAGGGCACCACACTATTTCCGTCGCCGCCATGACAACCGGCGCACATCATTATTTTTGATTCACCGGCTGCTGCGTCTCCAGAGGAAAAAGCTGCCACAGGGGTCATAATACAACAAGACACTATAACAAAATTTAAAATCGTTCTTTTCATTAGTCTAATCCATTCTCCGCATACTGATATTATATACAAATTAGTGTTGTCTGACTTAAAACTCAGGCATTATATACTAACTTTTTCGTTATCCGAATAGAGAAATAGAATACATCATAGGCTAAATATGTCTAATATCATTTTATTTAATAAAACTAGTTTTCTAATGAGTGCTCCCTCTATTAAACAATCACCTATTGATGAGGGTAAAGAGGTTGCTTTTGCTGGACGATCCAATGCTGGTAAGTCGAGCGTTATTAATACTTTGACGGACAATAAAAAACTTGCAAGAACCAGTAAAACTCCCGGTCGAACTCAGTTGCTTAATTTTTTTTCCTTAAGCGAAGATCGACGTTTGGTTGATCTTCCTGGCTATGGGTTTGCCAAAGTACCAATTATTGTTAAAAGAAACTGGGATCGTAATCTTGCAGGATACCTTCAAGAAAGACAATCTCTTGTGGGCGTGGTTATATTGATGGATATCCGGCACCCACTTCAGAAATATGATTGGCAAATTATACGCTGGGCATCAGAATCTAAGATGCCTATTCATTTGTTGCTAACGAAGTCAGACAAATTAACAAGAGGGGCTATAAACAATGTGCTCCTAAGTGTAGAAGAAGAGTTAGCAAAAGAGAAGTTAAGTGCTAGTTTTACTATACAAGCTTTTTCATCGATTAAAAAATTTGGTCTCGACGAGTTAAAGCAAAAACTAACAATCTGGTTCAATTAAATTGTATCCATAAAAAAACCCAATCATCGGCGGTGATTGGGTTTAGGTGTGACGCTGAGAGAAAAAAGTCTTTATTAGGAAAGAACAAAATTTTAATTGCGTATTAAGTTAGACGCATCTCACCGAAAAAGTTCAATAAAAAATAAAAAAAATTTAATGTGCTTCATCCCAATTATCGCCGCTTCCTAAGTCCACTAACAATGGAATGTTTAAGCTTACAACTTCTGTCATTAATTTTATTAACCCCTCTCTAATGATTTCTTCTTCGGCCTCTGGTACTTCCAAAACAAGCTCATCGTGAACCTGCATTATTATTTTAGAATTTAACTCTTCTTTTAATAGCCAGTTGTCTACCTCTATCATTGCTAATTTAATTATATCTGCAGCCGTACCCTGCATTGGAGCATTAATTGCTGTTCTCTCTGCGGCCTGCCTTCGCAAACCATTGCTCGAATTTATTTCAGGTAAATAAAGGCGGCGTCCAAATAAAGTTTCTACATAACCTCTTTCAGAGGAACTCTTACGTGTATCATCCATATAAGATTTTACGTCAGGATAGCGACTAAAATACTTATTTATGTATTCCTGAGCCTTTTGCCGGCCGATATGCAACTGGCGGCCTAAACCAAATGCTGACATACCATATATTAATCCAAAATTAATTGCCTTAGCGCTTCTACGTTGATCATTTGTAACTTTGTTCAGGTCAACACCAAACACCTCTGCTGCTGTTGCTTGATGAACGTCCATTCCTTGCAAAAATGCATTAGTTAAGCCCTCATCAGAGGATAAATGAGCCATTATTCTTAGCTCTATTTGTGAATAGTCGGCAGCTAATATTTTAGTTCCTTTTGGTGCCACAAATGCTTGTCTAATTCTTCTTCCTTCTGATGTTCGAATTGGAATATTTTGTAAGTTAGGGTCGGATGAAGAGAGTCTTCCAGTTGCTGTTACAGCCTGATGGTACGATGTATGTATTCTACCAGTTATCGGGCTAATCATTTGAGGGAGCTTGTCAGTATAAGTAGACCGGAGTTTAGATAGCGTTCGATGCTCTAGTAATATTTTGGGTAAAGGGTAATCAACCGCCAATTCAGTTAGGACTTCCTCTTTAGTCGAAGGTGCTCCTTTTGCGGTTTTTTTCAAAACTGGAATTTTTAATTTTTCAAACAAAATCTCCCCTATTTGTTTCGGAGAGGCCAGATTAAACTTCCCCCCTGCCAATTCATATGCATTCTCTTCTATTTCCTCAAGCCTCACACCTAGCTCTTTACTGTGCGCGCGAAGCAATTTAGCATCCACTAATGCGCCATTTCTCTCGATCGAGGATAAAACTGGTATAAGTGGGATTTCTATATCTCTAAATACTCTTGATGGGCCTATCTGATTTTCTAAAAGTGGATGAATATTTTGATGGAGTCGTAAAGTAATGTCAGCATCCTCTGCAGCGTATGGAGCTGCAACTTCCAGTGGAATTTGATTAAAAATAAGTTGACTAGAGCCTTTACCTGCAACCTCTTCAAAACTTGTAGTTTTTACATCTAGATATTTTAAAGCTAGGCTATCCATGTCATGTCGACTACCAACTGAGTCTAAAACGTATGACTCAAGCATGGTATCGAATTTTATTCCCGATAAAGAAATTCCGTAATTTTTTAAAACATTCATATCATATTTAAGATTTTGACCAAGCTTGAAAATGCAGGGGTCTTCAAGAATTTTTTTTAATTTTTGTAAAGTTTTTTCACAGTCCATCTGTACTGGTGCACCAAGATAATCATGACCTAAAGGTATATAAACTGCCTTGAACGGTTCAATAGCCAGAGATATCCCAACGATTTTAGCTTCCATGTAATTTAGACTTGTTGTTTCAGTATCAAACGAAAAATATTCAGACGACTTAAGCTTTTCTAGCCAGCTTTCGAGTTCAGCCTCTGTATATATAATATGATACTCAACTTTTTTGGTTTCTACAGAGGTCTTTCTATCATCTTTATGTTGACTGATTGTTATCTCATTAGCCCATGTTTTTAACTCTAGTTTTTTGAACCATGAAAGAAGTTCTTGATCGTTTGTTTTCTCGTTGACTAGGCTATTAATAGTTCGATCAAGCTCAACATTTGTTTTTATTGTTGCTAATTTGTATGACAAGTCTGCTAAATCTTTATGCTCTAACATCTTTTGTGGTATTTTTTTTGCGCCTCGTAATTCTAACTTAGCAATACTTTCGATATCCTTATATATCTCCTCGAGGCCACCAACTCCTTGCAGCATACCCAGTGCTGTTTTTTCTCCGATTCCGGGTACTCCAGGTATATTATCTGATTTATCACCCACGAGAGCTAAATAATCAATTATCAGTTCTGGGGGTACACCAAATTTGTTAATTACACCCTGACGATCCATAAATGTATCTGTCATTGTATTAATAAGACTTACATTCGGGCCCACTAACTGAGCCATATCTTTATCACCAGTAGAAATTATCACATTTCTTTCTTGAGCTGCGGCGTTTATGGCTAAAGTGCCGATAACATCGTCTGCTTCAACACCTTTTTCAATTAGTATCGGCAAGCCCATTGCTTGAATGATTTTGTGGATAGGTTCTATTTGTGTACGTAAGTCATCCGGCATAGGCGGCCTCTGTGACTTATATTCTGTATATAAGTCATCTCTGAAGGTTTTACCTTTGGCATCAAAAACTACCACAATTGGACTATCTGGGTAGTCCTTTATCATTCTTCGCATCATCGCTATAACACCTTTAACTGCACCAGTTGGCTGCCCTGAGGATGTTGTTAACGGTGGCAAAGCGTGAAAAGCTCTATAAAGATATGATGATCCGTCTACTAAAATTAGTGGGGTATCATTAGCCATATTTACCTACCATGATCATGAATTCATTTACTTTAAACACTCTACAACTGTTTCAGATAATTTACTTAGAAAATCTATATAACTTTTTTTCCCTAATGGGACATTATGTCCCAGTAAATCCAATTCTCTAGACTTTATATCAAACTTTTTTGCTAACTGATTTGCTGCTTTGCTAGTATGTTGAGGGTCAGTGAAAATACAAGAGGTCTTATCGATTAATTTATTAAGATTGCCTTTATGTTTGGCGCTTGAAGAAATATCATCTGTTAAATCAACTACACCTAATTGATTAAGATCATAAAAATCGACGAAGTGGCGATACCCATCATGTGCAACGAGGAATCCTTTATGTTTTATTTCTTCTAGCCTTTCTCTAATTACTATATTCAAAGATTTAAGTGATGCTTCAAAATTATTTGTATTTTTTTCAAAAATTTCTTTTTTTTCAGGGTATTTTTTCGCTAAAAGCTCATTGATTGTTGCAACAATTGCTACTGCATTTTTTGGATTTAGCCAAATATGAGGATCTCTATTATCCTTAACACCCTCGTAGCTTTCATATTCGTTATCGTGACCATGGTTGTGGTCTGTATGGCTATGGCTTAACTCGGTAGTGGTTTTAGGCCAACTAAGATCATCAATATCCATTAATTTAATGATATTTGTCGTCCCGTGAGTTTTAACTGCTTTGGATATTCCACTTTCAAGATTAGGGCCTATCCAAAAGAATAACTCAGATTCTTTTATTAACTTAATATCTGAAAATTTAAGTCGATAATCATGTGGTGACATATTGCCTGGTAGTAATATATTTACTGAGGTTTCATCACCTGTAACAGCCGAAAGCAGCATAGCTATAGGTCTAATAGAACTTGCTATCGAAGTATTCTGTGACGCAAATACAGGGTTAATTGTGATGGATATAATAATAATTAAGCAAGATCTAAGCATTTTTGTACCTCTGAAATAATTTAAGTGTTATATTATAACAAAACTATGTATTTGATGTAAGCTATTCAATATTATATGAAATATTTGCAAATTGAAATTTAAGTAAATATAATTTGTTATGTTATAACATTATTAAAATAGGTGATATATATGTTAGCATATTCTCGTCTTGCATATAAAGATCATGATCATGATCAATGTATTGTTACTGCTTTAAAAAGAGCTGAAGCAGTGTGCGTAAAAAAACATGTTCGACTCACTGCAATAAGAGAACACGTTTTTAAAGAAGTATGGTCTAGCCACCAACCTGTTGGGGCATATGATATAGTTGATAGTCTAGCTCTGAACGTCAACACAGGGAAACGAATTAAAGCTCCCTCTGTATACCGTGCCTTAGAATTTCTAATGAAACATCATTTAATTCATCGTATAAGTACATTAAATGCATATATAGGAAGATCTTTTCCTGAAAAAATATATAATAATTTTTTTCTTATCTGTCGTAATTGTCGCGTAACTGCTGAATGCAGCACCGACCAAATTAATAATGTAATTGAGCATACAGCAGAACGAACAGGCTTTTTAGTTGAACAACAGGTAGTTGAAATAATTGGTTTGTGCCCTGAGTGTAAAAAGGAAGAATAAAATATGAGCTCTCCACTAATTACACTTAACAAAGTAAGCAAATATCATAATACGAAAGAAACCTTATCCTCAGTTAGTTTAACCATAAATCCAGGGCAAATTATCACACTTATTGGTCCCAACGGGGCAGGTAAAACGACACTTGTAAAAATTATTCTTAATCTGATTGATATTGATGAGGGGGTAGTTTTTCGATCCCCTGATTTACGAATTGGCTACATGCCACAAAAACTTCATATCGATCACACTCTTCCAATAACTTTGGAGAGATTTTTAAGGCTAACAGAAAAAAATACTAAAATATGTAGTGAGGTTCTAGAAGAAGTGGGCATTATTAATCAGATGAAATGCCCGTTATCATCTTTGTCAGGCGGAGAAATGCAAAGAGCTCTTTTAGCTCGAGCAATTTTACACAAACCAAACTTCTTGGTTCTCGATGAACCTGTGCAAGGTGTAGATGTTGCTGGGCAAGAGGCTCTTTATAGACTTATAGAAGAATTACATAGAAAACTAAATTGTGCAGTATTAATGGTTTCCCACGACCTACATGTAGTAATGTCTTCAACAAACGAAGTGCTATGCTTAAATAATCATGTATGTTGCCATGGTCGACCTGACCAAGTAAGCAAGAATCCTGCATTTATAGAACTTTTTGGTGAAAGTACTAATACTTACACTACATACACACATCATCACGACCACAAACATGAATTACATGGAGAAGTAAAATTATCAAAGTTAGATGAAAATGGATTTAGTCATGATTGACGTTCTTTTATTTGCGTTACTTGCTGGTATAGGCGTTGCATTAATAACCGGGCCTCTTGGCACATTTATTGTGTGGCGTCGTATGGCATATTTCGGAGATACACTTGCGCATTCGTCACTACTGGGCATTGCCCTCGGTTTAATTTTTTCACTTAATACGACACTATCTGTAATTTTTACTTGTCTCGTATTTGCATTAATACTTGTCGGATTAGAGCAAAATAAGAATCTTGCTTCTGATACATTACTTGGAATACTTTCGCATACGTCTTTAGCATTTGGATTGGTTGTAATTACATTGATGCCAAATGTGAAGGTAGACTTAATGAGTCTTTTGTTTGGTGATCTTTTAACCGTAAATTTTAAAGACGTTATTACTGTATATATAATAAGTACTATTACATTATTAATGTTAGTAAAAATATGGGATCCGCTATTAGCGATAACTATTGATGAGGATTTAGGTAGGACCGAAGGTGTAAAATTTAAATTAGTTCGAATGATGTTTATGCTGCTTATAGCACTAGTAATTGCTGTTGCCATGAAAGTGGTTGGCGTGCTATTAATAACATCACTGCTTATTATTCCGGCGGCGACAGCAAGGAGTTATTCAAAGACACCAGAACAAATGGCTTTTTTTGCAAGCCTAATAGGTTCTTTTTCTGTTGTATTAGGGCTGCTGGCATCATGGTTTATAGATACTCCTGCTGGACCATCGATAGTTCTCAGCGCAGGACTTCTATTTTTGATTTCACTCACTAACAAAAAAAATCAATGAAACTAATATTGTTTATCAAAGGCAAGTATAATTGATTCTAAGGAAACTTTCATTTTTTCAGGGTCAAATGGAGGCCTGAAGAAACCGTGATAGTGCCCATAAGGATTAATGATAACTATATTACCGCTATGATCAATTGTATAATTTTTTTCATCTAGTGAAACTTTTGAATAAGGCGCATTCAACTGAACACCAAGACTCATTAATACGTATTTGTTAGCTGTAGCTCCTATAAAATCTTCATTAAAATAAGCTACATATTGAGAGAGTTTTTCTGCGGTGTCTCTCTCTGGATCGAGAGAAATCAGTGCAATTTGTATCTTACTTTGATCCTCACCTGATAAGGAATCATAAAAGTTGGCTGCCGTAGCCATAGTAGTTGGACAGATATCTGGACAATGGGTAAAGCCAAAAAATAATAATGTCCATTTACCTTGTAAGTTTTTCATAGTGAAAGGCTGTCCATCGTGATTAACCAGATCGAATCCACTAAATTTCCTTGGTGTATCTAGCAAGACTGCACCTTTGTCCATTAACTCTTCATGGGTAAGAATATACTCAGTATTAATTTTATTGAGAAATGCGAGGATAATTAAGGATATAAATATAAAGACTCCTAACAGAGTATTGCGAATCCCTTTATTAATTATTTTTTCAGTCATAATTACTAAAACCTTCCTGTACTGATTACACTGTAATTTTTACTATAAACAAAGTACTTCAAATGAAATAATGATCGACTAGCATAATTATAAATAATGCCATTAAATAAACTATAGAGTACTTGAAAGTATCCATACCTGCGTTTGGATTACGATCAAGCATCATCACAATCGCCCAATATAAGAAACCAGCTCCTAAGATTAGTGCTCCTGAGATGTATAGCCAGCCACTCATACCTACTGCAAAAGGTAATAAAGTTACCAGTATCATCAATACGGTATATAAGAGAATGCTTATTTTTGTATATTTTTCTCCATGTGTAACTGGCAACATAGGAATTTCTGCTTTTGCGTATTCATCTTTACGGTGAACAGCTAGGGCCCAGAAATGAGGCGGTGTCCAAGCAAAAATTATCAAAACTAATAGTAATGCGTGGCCGTGTACCTCACCAGTTACAGCCGTCCAACCCAATAATGGAGGAACTGCTCCAGCTAATCCACCTATGACAATATTCTGCGGTGTTGCTCGTTTTAAGTATGAAGTATAAAGTACTGCATAACCGAACAAGGAAGCAAGAGTTAACCATGCGGTTAAAGAATTGATATAAACTAGCAAAATAGCCATACCAATCAAACCTAGTATCGTCGAAAAAAGCAATGCCTGATAGGGGCTTACTCTTCCTTTAGCAACTGGACGGTTTAGTGTTCTAGACATTTTGAGATCAATTTTTCGATCTACCACATGATTTATAACGGCTGCAGCACCAGCACATAGAGCTATTCCCACATTACCTAATATAAGTACATCTATAGGCACCATCCCAGGCACTGATAAAAACATACCAATAATTGAAGTTAGGATCATTAGTGCAACTACTTTAGGCTTAGTCAGCTCCAAATAATCCCTGAGACTAGTCTTCTCTAAATCGGTCACTGCTATTTTTGTCACCTTAACACCTTAATTAAAATTGTTTCTGCTAACATAAGTCATTTTGACTGCAAGACCAGCAAGAACTAACAATAACGTTAGGCTTCCTAAGTTATGAACAATTGTTAAAAAAACTGTATCTTGTAAATATCCAGCATAAGCTAAAAAAATCATTCGGATAAACAAAATACACATCAGCACTCTAGCTACTTGATTTATTTTATAGAAAGGCGTCTTTAACAAAAAAACAGACAAACCTAAAACATAAATCATTGCAACCAAAACCCCAAGCCTATGTACCATATGTATAGCTATGCGAGGCTGACTGTCTAAAGCCTCTAAACCTAAAGGTTTGTTAAAATTAAACCCTTCCTTTAAGTCCATCGCTGGCCACCATGAATTTTGGCATAATGGAAAGTCTGTACAGGCAAATGAGGCAAACTTTACACTTGTCCACCCTCCTAGTGCAATCTCTATCATGCTTATTATAATCGCTAAAGTGATCCATGGCTTAATTTTATTAAACCTATGAATGTTTTTTTTTGGAACTGACCAGTTATTTTTCTGAGTTCTCATTGCGTATATCCATAATAGTAGAGATATGATGACACCCAATTCAAAATGCAATAAAGCTATTTGAGGAAAAACGAACATATCAGAAAACCACATGCTCATGAAAGTATGCAAAAAAATTGTAAGTAATATGAAGATTGGTAATTGATATAAAATTTTGTTTTTCTTTCGTAGTAACCATGATTTGGTCACCAATATCATAACCGTGACAATCAACATAAAATGAGAAATTTGATTTATTATTTCTTGCCAGCCAATCACACTGATGTAGTATCTCAAATTACTAATTAAACCTACATCGGTTATATAAAAATTTCCCATACAATCTAGCCATTCTAAGCAATCAAAGCTAGTATCTTCAAAACGTGAATAAATATTAAGAGTTAAATTAATAATAGAAAAAATAACAGCTGAGATCGCCGTTAAAAAAAGGCTTTTATCGGATAAATTTAAACCTAGACTTAGCAAAATGTTTTAATTCTTATCCTTTGAATTTTTTAGTTTATAAGAAGTGTGTAAGGGGCAAACTACTGAGCAGAATACTTCATTAGGTGCTCAATATCTTCTATGATTTCGGTTCCTTTGTGAGACAAATCATATGACATCATGGCGAAGCCCTGTTGATCAACAAGATATGCTCGGTTAGTTTTAATATTTTGCATATAGAAAGGAGTGCTAGTTTTTGCAAGCATAGACTCGAATTCTTTTTCATCTCCATATATAACTTTTAAAAAAGGGTGATTCAATTTTAAGAACTCTAAAACCTCAGCTCCCATAGTTTGATCCAAAGAAATATAGAGACGCTCGAATCTTCGACTATATTTACCTAAACTAATATGGACTTGTCGTGTAAGATAAAGTAACTTTCGACACTGATCTGAACATTCTTGATCACCAGCGATTATTAATCTCCATTTAGGTTTTTTATCTGAAAAATCCCAGATTTGACCGTCTACAGATTTTAGATTTAAATCTTTAATCGATACGGGAGGAACAATAAAATTACCGTGATTAGTTGTTCCTAATTTAGATAACAAACTATTTCTTTGATCTTCAGTTTTAGGGTAAATCAAAAACCCTAAGGCAATAACGCCCCCGAGCATTATTATCATAAACCATACTTGCCATTGTCCCCTCGTATTACTTTTTTCCACTACAAATACTCCATCTAAGATTAAATTTTAACTACGCCTAGAACCGATAACCTGCCCTAGATTTGAATTAGCAAAAATTGCTAAAACTATTAAAGCTAGCGCCAGAGCTGACCATTGAAAAGCGTAACCCGTATGTTTCCCTGGTTGAACGTTTACGACAGGCCACCCTGTTTTTAAAGCGCCAATCTCTGATGCATTTAACCTGAGACTAAAATCATAAAACTTAGTACTTAATTTTTTAGATATTATTTCAGGATCGAGACTCTGTATGACTACTCGGCTTTCTCCTTTAACCCATGGATCGTCACCAAGCATAATTTGTTTTCCAGGAGAACGATATAAGTAACCAGTTATGCTTACTTGTGCAGTGATAATAGGTATTTCAGGTAATATTCTACGGTCTAGGTCTGCAGCAATCCAACCACGATTGACCAAAATCCACTGTCCATTGACTGCCTTAAACGGGCTAATTACATCATATCCAGGTCGACCGTTGCTGACGCGATTATCCAATAACAATGTGGATTGGTTATCATATTTTCCATCTATGTTTACCCTCACATAATCTGGGCTTTCGATCTGATTGCCGGTCTGAGCATAACTGCTTTTTACTAAAGAGAGTGAAATTGGTGCAGCTTCAGCACGACCTTTATATATGCTCAACAAATTATTTTTTTGCTCTGCTCTATCAACCTGCCAAAATGCTAAGCTAACAGTTACCGGTAAAAAAAATAATACGAATAGGATAATCTTCCAATTAAATTGCCATTGGAAATGAGTTTTAGTTTTTTTTGTTTGTTGTGTCACTGCTCACCTTTCAAATTTCTTCTGAAAAAGATAATCATAAAATTTTTTTGATTTTCCTATTTTAATATTTAAACGCTACAATACAATGATATTTAGGTTTACCCACCAGAGGAGGAATATTTATGCTTCTAAAAGTTGTTATAGTTATTTTGTTTATAGGTATTATAGTAAGTCTCAGTAGCGCTTTAGTTTTTCTAATGAAAGATGTTGGAAATTCTAAAAGGAGGACTCTATATGCTTTGGGAATTCGAGTCTCATTAGCAGTACTATTACTTTTGACAATTTCTTGGGGGGTTTATTCGGGCCAACTCGGTAGTAAAGCTCCATGGGATAAAAAGTTACATCCTGAACGCCTCATCCCGCTAACTACAAAACCTTAAATTTAAATTTTAAATGTTAATATTCTTAAAATTTACTAGGCCAGAATATAAACAAATAAGAACAAACCAACCCAGACAACATCAACGAAATGCCAATACCATGATGCCGCTTCAAAACCAAACTGATCTTTATCATTGAAATGGCCTTTTAAACCTCTTAGGAATTGAACAAGTAGCATAATCGTTCCAAATGTTACATGAGCCCCATGAAAACCTGTCATCATAAAAAAGATCGTGCCGTATATTCCAGACTCAAGTGTCAAGCCCATGTGAACATAGGCCTCTATATACTCCTCGGCTTGAAGCGCCAAGAAAATCATACCAAGTAAAACTGTTATACCCAACCATAAATTAAATTTCTTACGATCGTTATTTTTAAGTCCTGTATGTGCAATATGAACAGTAACACTCGAGCTAAGTAAAATAACGGTATTCCAAAGTGGCAGCCAATGCAATATTCTATCCCAGCCAGGAAAACTCATATTTTGCTCTGGTCCCATAAACTGTGCAGATTCACCGTTTGCTGCTTGATCAGGGGTTACCATTAATGGCCATGTTGGCTCAAAGCCTGACCATAACAAATCATTTGACGTTGTTGCTGTGGTTTCACCGCCTAGCCAAGGTAAAACTAATGCCCTTATGTACCATAAAGACCCAAAAAATACGGCAAAGAACATAACTTCGGAAAAGATAAACCAGCTCATGCCCCATACATAGGATCGTTTCAACTGATCGCTATTCATTCCGGCCATATTTTCGTTTATTACTATACTAAACCATTTATACAAAGTCGCAGCGATAACAAATGCCCCAACCCAAAATGTTAAGGAGCTTTGGCCTTGCACCCATGAACCTGCACCTAACGCAATTAAACCTAGCCCTATAGCCGCAAAAAGAGGTAACTTACTAGATTCTGGTACGTAATATTCGCCTTCTGTTGACATAATCTATCTCCTTTATTCTTTTTTGCGGCCATTAATTAAGCTGTGCAACTGTTAGATCATTTGTACTTTCAGTGATATCAAAAAGTGTATATGACAATGTAATAGTGTTAACTGATTTTGGGATATCTTTATCGACTATGAACACTAATGGCATATCTATTTCGTCCCAAGCATTTAATGGCTGCTGGTTAAAACAAGAACACTCAGTTTTATGGAAATATTTAGTTGCATTAAATGGAGTAAGATTTGGCACAGCTTGAGCAACCATGTTTTTTGAAGTTCTATTCTTTGCATAAAAAGTAACAGCTTTAGCTTCTCCGGGATGAACAACGACTTCAGTAACTCTAGGTGAAAAATCCCATGGCATAGAGCCATTATTAATTGTAAGGAATTGCACTTTTACTGTTCGCGTTGTATCTATTGTTGTATCCTTCGACTCATAGCGACCAGAGGTTTTACCGCCAATGCCAGTTAAGTCACATAAAGCATAATACAAAGGGGGCATTAGAAAGACTGCAAAAACAAACATCCCAACTGCTCCAACTGATAATTTGAGGAGAGTCTTTTTAACAGAGCTTTTCGGAATATCGTTTTCCATTATTTAACTGCCGGGGGTGTCGTAAAGGTATGATATGGGGCTGGTGTAGGTAAAGTCCATTCAAGTCCTTCAGCACCATCCCAAGTTTTTGGTTCACTAACGGGTTTTCCAGAACGAATTGTAGTTACCACATTATAAAGAAATAACAATTGTGCTGTGCCATAAGTGAAAGCTCCTATACTGGATATCATATTCCAATCGGAAAATTGTAATGCGTAGTCAGAGTAACGGCGTGGCATTCCTGCAAGTCCTATAAAATGCTGCGGAAAGAAAGTTACATTAAATCCTACGAATCCAATCCAAAATTGAACTTTACCCATTGTTTCGTTGTACATTTTGCCAGTCCACTTGGGTAACCAATAGTAAACAGCTGCTGTGCTAGAAAAAATAGCTCCAGCTACCATTACATAATGAAAATGTGCAACAACAAAATATGTATCGTGATATTGAATATCGGCTGGAGCGACAGCCAACATAATTCCTGTGAACCCACCGATTGTAAATAGAATTACGAAAGCAACGGCATATAACATTGGTGTTTCGAAACTAAGCGAGCCACGAAACATGGTCGATATCCAATTAAAGACTTTCGCAGCGGTAGGAACAGCGATGAGCATTGTTGCATACATGAAATAGAGCTCCCCACCTATAGGCATGCCGACTAAAAACATATGGTGCGCCCAAACAATGAAGGACAAGAAGGCTATAGAAGCTGTCGCATATACCATAGAGCTGTAACCAAAGAGCGGTTTACGGCTGAATGCTGGAATGATATGAGATATCACACCAAATGCTGGAAGAATAATAATATAAACTTCTGGATGTCCAAAGAACCAAAACACATGCTGGAATAATACAGGATCACCGCCACCTGCAGCATTGAAAAAGCTAGTGCCAAAATTTATATCCATTAGCATCATTGTTACTGCACCGGCCAGTACTGGCATCACGGCAATTAACAAAAATGCAGTTATTAGCCATGTCCAAACAAACATTGGCATTTTCATCAATGTCATACCAGGTGCCCGCATATTCAAAACTGTTGCTATTATATTTATAGAGCCCATGATGGAAGAAGCACCCATGAGATGAACACCAAAAATGAAATAGTTGACTGTCGGTGGAGCATAAGTTGTTGATAGAGGTGCATAAAAGGTCCACCCAAAGTTAGGCGCTCCACCTTCCATGAATAAGGTAGCTGTTAATAAGGTAAATGCCATTGGTAAAATCCAAAAGCTTAGATTATTCATCCGCGGTAAAGCCATATCTGGAGCACCGATCTGCATTGGAATCATCCAGTTAGCGAGACCGACAAAGGCTGGCATAATTGCACCAAAAACCATAACTAGACCGTGCATAGTGGTCATTTGGTTAAAGAATTCTGGTCTAATAATTTGCATACCCGGCTGAAAGAGTTCAGCACGAATAACCATTGCAAAAAAACCGCCCATCAAAAACATAGCAAAACTGAACCAAAGGTACAGAGTTCCTATATCTTTGTGATTTGTGGTAAAAAACCAGCGACCTATACCTTTAGCAGGACCATGTGCCATTACTACATTCTCCTTATTTATCTTTTACCTTTTTTCCAATTATAGACGTCAATAGGCTGGGTTATATCTCCAACGTTATTACCCCAAGCATTTCGCTCATAAGTAATTATTGCTGCCTGATCTAATTCTGATAGTTGATCTCCGAAAGCCTGCATCGCAGTTCCAGCTTGACCGTTAACAATTATATCTATGTGTGCCTCTACCGGACCAATTGCAATTCCTTGACCAACCAGTGAAGGAAAGACGCCAGGGACACCCTGACCATTAACTTGGTGGCAGCCGGCACAACTGCGATTGTATGCAACTTCTCCTATTTCCATCAATTCGTCCATAGTGAAGGTTTTATTCGTAAGTTCACGAATAGCTGCTTGTTCAGCTTTTTTGTCTATTAACCATGTTTTATATTCTTCTTTTTCTAAAACATTAACTACGATTGGCATGAACGCATGGCCCTTACCGCAGAGTTCAGTACACTGTCCCCTATAAATTCCCGGCTCAAGTACATTAGCCCATGTCTCGTTAACAAAACCAGGTAGTGCATCTCGTTTGACTCCAAAATCTGGGACCCACCAAGAATGTATGACATCTTGACCAGTGATTAAGAAACGTACTTTCGTATTAGCTGGTAGAACAAGGGGCTCGGTTACTTCCTCATGGTAATATTGGCCTTTGGGAGCCCTGTTATAAATTTCTGATTCTGGAGTTGCTAGCTCGCTGAGAAACTTTACATCTTCCCCTAGATACTCGTACTGCCACTTCCATTGAAGACCAGTAACTTTAATATCCATTTCAGCTTCTGAAGTATCATATATATCAAGGATCGAAGTGGTAGCAGGAATACACAAAAGAACTAGTATCACTGCTGGTATTGCTGTCCATACAATTTCTGCAGTTGTGTTTTCATGGAAGTTAGCAGCTACAGCTCCACGTGACTTGCGGTGTGCATACATAACATAGAACATGACTGCGAAAACAAGTACACCAGTAATAGTGACTATCCAAAAAACTAACATATGAATATCGTAAATTGAATTACTAACAGAGGTAACACCTCTAGGCATATTTACGGCCCAATTACCGGCTTCTTCTGCTAAAGCACCAGCTGAAGTCGCTAGTGATAAAACAGGGGCCAATATAAGTGTGAAAAGCATTTTTGCTCTTCTTAACATTACCCTATCTCCAAAAAGTTGTTGTTAAAGTTTTTAGCTTATTTGGTAAATAAACTAGTTAATTTTCTCCTCAAAAAAAAACTAGATCGCACTATATCAAACTTTGGCTATTATCCTCTAGTATTTATAGTAAATCTTCATAGGAAATTTGCTAAATTAATAATAATATTCAATATAAATGTTCTTTATATTAAACTGTAACTCATAAATAAAATTGATAATAATAATTAATCGCATTAAAAATTTTACTCGCAAGAAAATTATTAATGTATATCTTTAGGATCAATAAGAGTTACTGTTTGTGTTTCAGCTAATTTTTCTTCTTTACTTACATTTACTCTTGTTTCTAGTTCTTTCGGATCACTCTGTAAAAGCATCTTGTCGTTAAAACCGCATTTAATACACTGTCGGAAGTCTTGACCGTTTTCATTATAAATTGTTAGTTTGTCCATCTCACTACATTTTGGACATACTGCCCCAGCAATAAAACGTTTTTTTGCCTTATATTTGAACATTTCGGGGTCTCATTTAATAAATATTACCTTTAATTGATATTATTTATTTTAACAAATATAAAGTCTTTTTTCATGCATTATCATCGAAAAAACTTGAGCCTTTATTTTGTAAGGCTATTATAAAACAATCTTTGAATAACTGTGGAAATGAAATGATAAAAAATATCAGGCCCTATAAAAACATAAAGCCTATATTCGGCAAAAAAGTATACGTAGATGATGCAGCTATTATCATCGGAAATGTGACATTAGGTGATGATGTTTCGGTTTGGCCTGGAGCTGTTATACGTGGTGATATGCATGAAATTAGGATTGGCTGCCGTACAAATATTCAAGATAATGCGGTTCTTCATATCACTCATGCAAGTTCCTTTAACCCTAAAGGGTGGCCACTTATTATAGGGGATGATGTTGTTATTGGACATGGTGCAATATTACATGGTTGTAGTTTGGGTAATAGAATTTTAGTTGGCAATGGAGTTATCATTAATGACGGTGCAGTAGTGCAAAATGAAGTGCTCATAGGCGCGGGAACAGTAGTTCCTCCGGGAAAAATACTAGAAAGTGGAAATCTATATGTTGGAAGCCCGTCTAGAATTTTAAGAAAAATTACAAAAAAGGAAAAGGATTTTTTCGTTTACTCACCTGCAAACTATGTCGGTTTAAAAAATGAATATCTCAAGAACGCACAATTACAATTATAAGAGTGATATTTGTTTTTTCAGCATTGAAATTACCGCTCTTGTTTCCGGTCTAACCCCCCTCCATACGTAAAACGACTCTGCAGCCTGTTCAACTAACATACCTAAACCGTCTGATATCTGAGCGGCGCCATTATTTTTTGCCCATTCTAAAAATATTGATTGTTGGCTGCCGTACATCATCTCGTAACAAACTGCATTTTTTGACAACAGACCTCTCGGTAAGGGTGGAATTTTATTTGATAGCGTGGCACTTGTGCCATTTATTACAACATCAAACTGCTGGCCACCAAGCATTTGGAAATCGCAACCGAGCAGATTACCCATATCAGCAAAAATTTTAGAAAGTTTTAGTGCTTTTTCAATAGTACGATTAGCAATAACTACATTCTGAGGAAGAAGTTCTAGTATTGGCTGCAATATACCTCTAACTGCGCCTCCTGCCCCAAGCACAAGAACTTTTTTTCCATTTATTGCCCAGCCAAGATTATCAACAATATCGCGGGTAATTCCAATACCGTCTGTAGTATCCCCTTGAATTTTTCCGTCATAACCAACGCTAAGAGTATTTACTGCTCCAGCTATTTTAGCCCGCTGTGTAAGATTTTCTGCGAAATTGTATGCATCAAGTTTAAATGGCAAAGTAACATTTAAACCTTTACCTCCAGATTTAAAAAATTTTTGCGCTTCCTTTTCAAACGCACCTATATCAATGTGTTGTCTTTTATAAGAGATCTTTTCATCATTAGCCTTCGCAAAGGCAGTGTGAATATCTGGAGATTTGCTGTGTTCAACTGGATTTCCAAAGACTGCGTAATTATCAAGCATAACCCATGAACCTTTTGTATAGCCTTGCATAATCTGAAGATTTGTCTCCAGAAATTTAACCTTATGTCCAATCTTGTGGACGAAGATACTTATCGTACAGTTCTGCCTCCGGAGATCCTCTAGTTGGATTCCAATCATAGTTCCACTCTACAGTTGGAGGTAAAGACATAAGTATAGACTCAACTCTTCCTCCAGTCTGTAAACCGAATAGTGTGCCTCTATCATAAACTAAATTAAATTCAACATACCTACCTCTTCTATAAAGTTGAAATTTTTTCTCCCTTTCACCCCATGGGGTTGACTTCCTTTTACGAACGATTGGTAAATAGGCGTTTACGAAACTGTCGCCTATCGAAGACATCAAATTAAAGCTTCCATCAAAACCATACTCATTCAAATCATCAAAAAATAAACCTCCTATGCCTCTCGGTTCGTTACGGTGTTTAAGGAAAAAATACTCATCACATTGTTTTTTTAGGCTAGGATATATGTTCTCACCGAACGGTAGGCAAGCATTTCTTGCAACTTGATGCCAGTGCTTACAATCAGATTCATTCGCATAGTACGGAGTTAAATCGTAACCCCCGCCAAACCACCATACAGGATCCTTTCCAGACTTCTCTGCAACAAAAAAACGTACATTTAAATGCGCGGTCGGCACATATGGGTTATGTGGGTGCATAACTACTGAGATACCCATAGCCTCGAATGACCTTCCCCGTAATTCTGGTCTAGATGTTGAAGCTGACGGGGGTAGTGCATCCCCATGAACATGTGAGAAATTAACACCACCCTTCTCAAAAACCCCACCATTAGTAATTATTCGACTTGAGCCACCTCCGCCTTCAGCTCTAGTCCATTTATCTACTTGAAATTTGGACTTTTCGTCTTCAGCTTCTATAGATTTACAAATTGAATTTTGTAAATTTAAAAGATATTGTTTTACACTCAATTTTTCTTTCATAAAGTTGATACCGGTAGACAGCAACAAAGAGTAAGCGGCGCCATAAATAGCTTAGTGCATTTAACTATATTAAATTAACCTGAACGAAAAATCTTACCAGTTTTCAGATTTTTAATCGGGGTTGGATTAGAGAGTTCTCCGAGTAAACCCGGTACTACATAATCTAATTGTTGATCAAAATAAGTGTTTATCTCAGACATATTTTTTGCAGGCGGCAATCCACTCGGATTTGCTGATGTCGAAACTAGTGGGCCGCCAAAAGCACTACATAAGTTAGATGCAATCGGATGGTCAGTTACACGGACAGCTAGCGTGTTATTTATTCCAGTAATCCAACTGGGTGCATGGTTGTTATCTGGTATCAACCATGTCTGAGGTCCAGGCCAACTTTGCTTTAATTCAGTCATCTCTGCTACCGATAAACCTAATAAAAAAGGATTTAATTGCTCTATATCTTTAGCTATCAAGATCAATCCCTTACTACGCTCTCGTAACTTCATTGCCAATATCCGCTCGACTGCTATCTCGGAAAATGGATCACATCCGAGTCCCCATACGGCCTCTGTGGGATACGCAATAACTCCATCCGCCTGAAGTACTTCTAAGATTTTTCTAGCATCTGATGGATCAGGGAAAGACTTCATCATTGCTGATTGTTTAATTTCTCTTGCAAATGAGCATCTTTCTCAATAATAGTTAAAGCATTTTTCTCGCGCTCGTTGATGAGGGCTTTATGAATCTTAGTATCTGAAGTTGCGATGATTTGCATTGCAAGGTAAGCAGCATTTTTGGCTCCAGCTTTTCCAATTGCAACAGTAGCGACAGGTATGCCACCAGGCATTTGAACTGTTGAAAGTAAGGCATCTAGGCCATCCATGGAAGCGTTAATTGGAACCCCGATAACGGGTCGAAGAGTTGTTGCTGCTACAGCACCTGCCAAGTGTGCAGCCATACCTGCTGCACAAATAAAAGCTACGCAACCCTCATGATCACAATCTTTTACAAACTTGTGTGTAGCTTCAGGAGTTCGATGCGCAGAAGTAATTTTGACCTTAAAAGGTACCTCGAACTGCCTTAAAATATCAATACATGATTCCATTACTGGTAAATCAGAATCAGAACCCATAAGAATTGCGACAAACGTCTTACTCATTGTGTATAATTCCTTTTTAATTATAAAAGCATATGTTAGCAGTGGTTAATACCTAATGGCTAGATACTCGTTAAAAATATCATGTCTTTATTAAATATTCTTAAATTTCCTGATTCGCGTCTTCGAACAGTAGCTGAGCCTGTCGATAATATAACCGGTGCAACTAGAAAATTGATTGAAGATATGCTCGAAACTATGTATGACGCTGAAGGTATAGGTTTAGCAGCAACACAAGTCAATGTTCATAAGCGTATTATAGTGATTGATATAGACAAAAGTGATAAAAACCCAATTATTCTCATTAATCCGATCCTTGAAATATTGGACGACTCAATTAGCCCGACTGAAGAGGGATGTTTATCTGTGCCTGAGTTTACAGAAATTGTTGATCGACCTCAAAATATTCGAGTAACTGCTCTTGATAAAAGAGGCCAATCTTTTGATTTTGAACCACGAGGTTTGCTTGCTGTATGCGTTCAACACGAGATTGACCATCTTAATGGTAAATTATTCGTAGACTATTTATCTCCACTGAAACAGACACGACTCAAGAAAAAGCTAGAAAAAAAACTGCGCTATGATGATCGATAAATATAATAGCTGAAACTGGTAGTCAGGGGGTTTATTAAATTGCGTATAGTATTTGCTGGTACTCCTGAATTTGCTGCTAAACATTTGTATGCGTTAATTTTCGAAGACTCTACTCATGAGGTAGTTGCCGTTTATACCCAACCTGATCGACCCTCTGGTCGAGGTAAGAAAATGACCTCTAGTCCAGTAAAGATTTTAGCCGAAAAAGCTAACTTACCATTGTATCAACCTGAAAACTTCAAATCTGATGAAGATAGAGTAATCCTTTCAAACCATAGGCCTGATTTAATGATAGTGGTTGCTTATGGCTTACTGTTACCTATAGAAATATTGAATATACCCAGATACGGTTGTATCAACGTTCATGCCTCACTTTTACCACGATGGCGTGGTGCTGCACCAATACAAAGAGCTATAGAGGCTGGAGATGACGTAACTGGAGTAACTATGATGCAGATGGACGTTGGTTTAGACACAGGCGATATTTTAAGTATTATTAAATGTAATATCGAAGCAAACGAGACTGGAGGGTCTCTCGAAGCAAAATTGTCCAAGATAGGCCCTGCAAAACTTATTCATACATTAGAAAAAGTTGAGCAAAGAACTTTAACTCAAACTAAACAAAATCATGATCAATGTACTTATGCGAAAAAAATTAATAAAGAAGAAATGCTTATTGATTGGTTAAGACCGGCAGATTTATTGTTTAAAAAAATATTAGCATTCAATCCCTATCAAGTTACCTATACTTATCTGAATGGAATACGAATAAAAATCTGGAGTGCAAAATTATCCTCTGACAAAAAAAAATTTACGCCTGGAACCATAATCGATGCCAGAAATGAGGGTATCCTAGTTAGCACAGGAATGGGAAGTATTTTATTAACTGAACTACAGTTGCCTGGTAAAAATCGATTAAAAGTTTCGGAGCTACTTCGATCCAAATCTAGATTATTTGCACCTGGAAATATTTTTAGAGATATAGGTTAGACATAAATGGATGCTAGAATTGCTACAATTCATATAATTACTGGCATACTTCAGGGCTCTGGTTCACTAAGTAAATTAGTTCCAAAATATATTACAAAAGTTATTGAAGCTGACCGAGCTTTGGTACAAGAGTTAAGCTACGGTACATTGCGTTATTATCCGAAGCTGCAATTATGTCTAGATTGTTTACTCAAAAAACCATTCAAACAAAAAGATAAAGATATTGAAGCGGCAATAGCGTGTGCAATATATCAAATCACAGAAACTCGTGTACCATCTCATGCCGCTGTAAATGAATCAGTAAAAGCATGCAGAGTTTTGAATAAGCCCTGGGCAACAAATCTTGTAAATGCTGTTTTACGTAGATTTGTACGCGAAAAAATAGAGCTAGAAAAAAAGCTAGTAAAAAACGTAGATTATACTACTTCACATCCGAAATGGTTAGTAGAGCTATTGGAAGATGCTTGGCCAGAACAATTAGCCTCTTTAATTGAATCAAATAATACCAAACCACCTATGACCTTGAGGGTCAACATAAACCATAATAATCAAGGCGAATATCTAAGCTTGCTGAGAAGTAATGGTGTCGATGCTTCAGCTACAATTACTAGCCCAGATGGAATAACCCTAAAAAAACCTTTGGATGTTTTTAGTCTACCTAATTTTTCAATAGGTGCAGTGAGTATTCAAGATGAAGCTGCTCAGTTTAGTGCACATTTGCTTGAGTTAATGCCAAAACAAAGAATCCTTGATGCTTGTTGTGCGCCAGGAGGAAAAACTTGTCATATTTTAGAACACATTAAAAGAAATTGTTTCGATGATAGTAATGTTACAAGTATTGATATATCAAAAGAACGTTTAGATCGTGTGCAAGAAAATTTAGATCGTTTACAGCTACACACAAAACTTGTTGCTTGCGATATCTTTGAAACCAATGTTTGGTGGGATAAAGTCCTTTTTGACCGAATATTGTTAGACGCACCCTGCTCTGCTACAGGCGTAATTCGACGAAACCCTGATATCAAGACATTACGTAAGTCGAAAGATATCCAAAAACTTGCTATTTTGCAGTTAGAGCTTCTAAATACCGTATGGCCTACCTTAAGAAAAAACGGGCTTTTATTATATGCAACGTGTTCCATATTACCTCAAGAAAATGATATGGTAATTTCCAGATTTCTAGATTGTGTATCTGATGCAGTTGTTGAAAAAATAGAGCTTGGGACTGGTATAGAAACTTCGTATGGGAGACAACTACTCCCATCAGTAGATGGATATGATGGTTTTTACTATGCTCGACTCCGAAAACTCTAGATCTAATATAAAAAATAGTTAAAGATTGGCATATGTTATGACTATAAATACAGTAATCAGCATAAAAACCCAATACAGATGTAAAGTATGATAATAAATTTTCTCATTTCTAAGCATTAAAGGCTATCCATTATGAAAATAGTAATTGTTGGTGCTGGTAAAGTTGGAACTACTCTAGCGCAACACCTATCAGCCGAATCAAACGATATATCGGTGATAGACTGGAACGAAAAAAAATTACTAGATCTACAAAAACGTATTGATATAAGGGTAGTGTGCGGAATGGGATCTCACCCCGATATTCTCATAAAAGCTGGGATAGAAGACGCGGACATGATGGTAGCAGTTACGAAAAGTGACGAGCTTAATATCGTTGCCTGCCAAGTAGCGCACTCTTTATTTCGTACTGAAACAAAAATAGCACGTGTTAGAAGTGCAAGCTATACATCAAAAAAATATCGTAGTCGATTGTTCCATGATGATAATTTCCCAGTAGATTTTTTTATATCTCCAGAAAAAGTTGTAACAGACTATATTTGTCGACTTATTGCTAGACCAGGTGCACTTCAGGTTGTTGACTATGCTCATGGGCTAGCTCAGTTAGTTGCCGTTAAGGTTGCCCAAGGTGGTCCGCTATTGGGAAAAGAGCTGAAGGTTTTAGGTGAACACATGCCTAAAGCTGATGCTAGAGTAGCAGCGATTTTCCGAAAAGATCGCTCCATTATCCCTGAAGGGAATACTCTTATCGAAGAAGATGACGAAGTTTTTTTTATTGCTGCTAAGAAAAACATACGCAAAGTGATGGAAGAACTTGGGCGTTTAGATAATCCTTATCGTCGAATAATTATCGCAGGTGGAGGTAATATAGGATTTCAAGTTGCTAAATCACTTGAAGAAGATATAAGTGTGAAAATTATTGAATATTCAGAAGAAAGATGTGAGTTTATATCAGAGCGCCTAAATAATACGATAGTATTGCACGGCTCTGCTGCTGATCAGGAAATATTGTTACAAGAAAATATAGATAAAACAGACGTATTTCTAGCTCTTACTAACGATGACGAAGTAAATATTATGTCCTCTTTGTTGGCAAAAAGACTTGGGGTTAGATCGGTTATGACATTAATTAATAATCCGGTCTATGCAAATTTAATTCAAGGTGGTGAAATTGATATAGCTATTTCTCCCCAACAGGCAACAACTAGCACCCTTCTCGCACATGTGAGGAGAGGAGATACCGTAAGTGCAAATTCTCTGAGAAGAGGAGCAGCTGAAGCTATGGAAATAGTTATTCATGGTGACTATAGGTCATCAAAAGTTGTAGGTAGAACTATAAGCGAGATAAAGTCACCTAAAGGGGTTACTGTTGCAGCCTTGGTAAGAGATGGAGAAGTCATAATCGCTCACCATGATACTGTCATAAAAAGCGGTGATCATGCGATTATTTTTGTTGTAGATAAAGAAAAAACACGTGAAGTTGAACGGCTTTTCTCGGTTGGTTTAAATTTTTTCTAATTGAAATATTGGGTTATATAAAGTTATTTAGATAGCTTCGAATGCCTTAGGACAACTGTAAAAGAATTATGAATTTTTCAATGATTTCAAAAGTTCTTGGCATGCTGATGATGATATTCAGCCTAACTTTATTGCCCCCAATTTTTGTATCTTACGTTTTTGAAGAGGGTGCTCATCAGGACTTTTTGTTGTCTTTTGCCGTTATTTTTTCAATAGGCATGATTATGTGGCTACCATTTAGCGCAAAAAAGACAGAGCTTCGTGCACGGGATGGCCTCTTAATAACCGTAATGTTTTGGCTAGAGTTAGGTATTGTAGGTGCTCTACCATTTTACCTAGCTGACTCTATAAATCTCACTATTACAGATGCGATTTTCGAATCAATGTCAGGGCTTACCACTACTGGAGCAACCGTAATATCTGGTTTAGACTTGCTTCCAAAATCGATTCTTTATTATCGGCAACAGCTTCAGTGGTTAGGTGGCATAGGTATAGTCGTGATTGCTATTGCAGTAATGCCAATGCTTGGTGTTGGAGTAATCGAACTATATAGGGCTGGGGCAACAAGCGACAAGAAGCTAACGCCAAGAATACAAGACACAGCAAAAGTTTTGTTTATTATTTATTTGTGTCTGACTTTGTGCTGTCTTATCGCGTATTGGGTCGCAGGGATGACTTTTTTTGATGCAGTTTCACATAGCTTTTCCACTGTAGCAATTGGTGGTTTTTCGACTCATGATGCAAGTATGGGGTTTTTTAACGACACCCCAGCTATCATGATCATTTGTATAATTTTCATGATTCTCTCTGGACTGAGTTTTGGGTTACATTATTATGCTTGGATAAGAAAATCACTTAAACATTATTTACACAATGAGGAAGCTAAACTCTATTTATCAATTCTTGTATTTGGGTCTGCTCTGGTAGTAATTTACTTATATTCTACAAATATATATAGTCAAAGTGACAGTGTATACCATGGCGTTTTTCAATTTGTATCGATCATGACAACCACAGGGTTTGTAACAAAAGCATATACGAGTTGGCCGAGTTTTTTACCATTCTTTCTAATTTTATGTTCTTTTTTCGGATCTTGCGCCGGATCAACGGGTGGTGGAATTAAAATAGGTAGGATACTAATTATCGCAAAACAAATAATCTGTCATACACAAAGATTCATCCATCCCAACGGTATCTTTCGAATCAAAATTAAAAATAAGAATGTGCCTAACTCCGTTACTGACGGTGTCTGGGCTTTTTTTGGTATATATATAGCGATATTTTATTTAATGATTTTATTGTTAATGGCAACGGGTATAGATTATGAAAGCTCCTGGTCTGCCGCCGCAGCGTCTTTAAATAACCTGGGTCCTGGGCTTGGAGTGGTTGCAGAAAATTATGCTAATGTAAGTGTCTTTGCAAAGTATGTTTTATGTTTTGGGATGATTCTAGGACGTCTAGAAATATTTGTATGTCTCATATTGATAACGCCAATGTATTGGCGAAAGTAAAACTATAATAATTGGTTGATCTTTTGTAATTTTAATTCTTTATTTCTCTAGCTTGGTAGTAGGATTGCTCAGAAATCTTATGATATTTTTTTATTTGTTCTTTAAATACTTCCTGTGACTCATAAACCTTCTTAAATACTGGGTCCTTGGCTACCATTTCTTTTAAGACTTTTTGTGTAATATTTTTTAATTTAGATAATACTGGATCTGGAAGTTTTTTTAGCTGAACCCCATGAGTGTTTACTAACAGATCAAGTGCTTTTTGATTTCTAGCTGTATATTCATCAAGCATGTCTTGATTTATTGCCCTTGCAGCGACTTCGATTATAGCTTGCAAGTCTTGAGGTAAACTGTCGTATAACTGTTTATTTATTATCAGTTCCAAGGTGGGTCCAGGCTCCTGCCAACCCGGATAATAATAATATTTGGCTACTTGATGAAAACCAAGTGCTAGATCGTTATATGGTCCTACCCACTCTGTGGCGTCAATCACACCGGTTTGCATTGCAGTATATAGCTCTCCACCTGGAATATTGACTGTTTCGACACCCAGTTTGCTGATAACTTCACCGCCAATTCCGGGTATTCTCATCTTTAGCCCTTTTAAATCCTCAATGCTATTAATTTCTCGATTAAACCACCCAGCCATTTGTACTCCAGTATTTCCTGCCGCAAGTGGTACTAGATTGAATGGCTCATACAGCTCTCTCCATAATTCTATTCCGCCCCCGTAATGTAACCAGCTGTTCATTTCTTGCGCATTTAAACCAAATGGTACTGTGGTGAATAGGGCCGCCGTTTGTATCTTTCCTTTCCAATAATAGGCAGAGCCATGACCTATTTGTGCTGTGCCCTGGGATACAGCATCAAAGACTTCAAGTGCTGGAACAAGCTGACCAGCTCCATAAACTTTTATGAGCAAGCGCCCCCCACTCATTTTACCTACTAATTTCGAAAAATTTTCTGCGGCAAACCCTAACCCTGGTAAATTTTTTGGCCAAGTGGTTACCATTTTCCATTTATAAACCTTTTTCTCAAATACACTATCGGTTTTCTCTGATGATGCTCTATCCTCCGAGTCTCCGCATCCAGATAATGTAAAGGTACAAATTAATATTAAGGATAAATTTTTTAAAAAACATCTAATAAGCATTTTTGGTATCACTTCATTTAGTTAAAATTAGAAATCAAAATTTTTACAGAGCTTCAAGTTTAGCGTAGGATTGAACCAGCCACTTACTTCCATTATTAGAGAAATTTACTTGTATTCTTGCGTTAGGTCCATTGCCCTCAAAATTCAAAATGACCCCTTCACCAAAAACCTTATGTATTACCCTCTGCCCTAGCTTCAAACCAGTATCTGTTCCCTCGTCACTAAACTGACTGACAGATTTTTTTGCATAACTTGTAGGGCTTGTTATTTTGCCACCTAATCTAATTTCCTCTATATGCTCAGTAGGGATATCACGCACAAAGCGTGAGACAGTATTATAGCTTTCTGTACCGTATTGCTGACGAGACTCAGCAAATGTTAGGTATAGTTTTTTCATGGCACGAGTGATGCCTACATAAGCAAGTCGACGCTCTTCTTCGAGCCTTACTGGATCTTCGATTGACATTTTATGCGGAAAAAGATTTTCTTCCATGCCTGCCAAAAAAACAACAGAGAACTCTAAACCTTTTGATGAATGAAGTGTCATGAGCTGAACTGCATCCTCATTTTCACCTGCTTGTTTATCTCCGGCATCCAAAGCTGCTTGATCTAAAAACTGTGGTAATGCTGACTGTTCTGTATCGTCGGGCTCAAAAGCTCGGCATGCAACAACAAGCTCCTCCAGATTCTCAATCCGAGATTGCCCCCTATCACCTTTTTCTCGTCTATAAAAATCAATAAGCCCAGATTCAGTAACTACACTATCTGTTTGATCTGGTAAATTGAGATCGGAAAAATTTTTATCTAGCTTATTAACTAGATCTATGAAGGCTTGCACAGCACTCAAAGCTCGACCTGTGAAATTTTTACTGCTAATTGCTAAATTTACTGCATCCCACATAGATATGTTTTCACCACGAGCAAGCTCTCTCAATACCTCAATAGTTTTATCTCCTATTCCTCGTGTGGGCGTATTTACTATTCGTTCAAATGCTGCATCATCATTACGGTTAACAACTAATCGTAAATATGCCAGAGCGTTTCTTATTTCCTGTCTTTCGTAGAACTTCTGACCACCATAAATTCTATATGGAATTTGTGCACGCAATAGTGCCTCTTCTAGAACCCTTGATTGAGCATTGGAGCGATATAAAACTGATACCTCATCTCGCATACCACCATTTTTAACCCAGTCATTAATAGTTCCAGATATAAAGCGAGCTTCATCATGTTCATTAAACGAAGCATAGAGTGAGATCGGCTCTCCCTCGATCTCTTCTGTCCACAGATTCTTACCCAATCGATCTGTATTATGAGAAATAACTGCATTAGCTGCAGATAAAATATTTTTAGTAGATCTATAATTCTGCTCAAGTCTTACTGTGGTAGTTTCTGGGTAGTCATGATTAAAATTTAAGATATTTTCAACTTTTGCACCACGCCAACCATAAATAGATTGATCATCGTCTCCCACTGCAGTAATCCTAACGCTATCGCCAGCAAGTAATCTTAACCAAGCATACTGGATAGCATTTGTATCCTGAAACTCATCTACTAAGATTTGATCAAAACGTTGCTGATAATGGCATAGTAACGCTGGATTTTTTGACCATAGTTCATATGCGCGTAAGAGTAATTCGCCAAAATCAACCATACCTGACCTGACACACGTATCCTCATATGCAACATAAATTTGGGTCATAATGCGCTGGTAAGGGTCATCTGCAGGTGGCATATTCTTTGATCGAAGCCCATCATCTTTTTGTTTATTTATAAAGCTTTGAGCTTGTCTGTACGGCCATTTACTATCGTCGATACCAAGTAAACGGTAAACACGCTTTACTGTTCTGAGCTGATCGTCACTGTCTAAGATCTGAAAGTTTTGCGGCAAACCTGCATCTTTCCAATGTAGCTTCAATAGCCTGTGAGCAAGGCCGTGAAAAGTTCCTACCCACATATTTGAAACGGAAGCTCCCAACATATTTTCCAAGCGGCCTCTCATCTCTTTAGCAGCTTTGTTAGTAAAGGTGACGCCCAAGATACTGTGTGGTGATATATTTTCAACTTGTACTAACCAGGCAATTCGATGAACTAGAACACGCGTCTTTCCGCTACCTGCACCAGCTAACACTAACAAATGTTTGTCAGTGCTTGATACTGCTTCTCTTTGCGCAGCATTTAGAGGGTTAAGTATAGATGTAACGTCCATATTATTGAATTTTAACAGATCCACAATCGAATGGGTCGATATTGAACACTTAAAAGATATTATTTATCCTTTTATAGCTTCAATTACATTTCCTTATAATTTATTTACAATAGGTTTTTAAAAGAGGATTTGTTTATGAAGCCAGCAGAACTTACAAATACGATAAGCGAAAATTTTTCTCTCATGAGAAAATCTGAACGGAAGGTAGCTAAGTTTATTTTAAATAATTTAGCTGAGGTTATTCATATGAGAATTGTTGACTTAGCAGAGGCTGCAGAAGTTAGTGAGCCAACAGTAGTAAGATTCTGTAGAGCAATAAATTTCTCCGGTTTTCAAGGATTCAAGCTTGCTCTTGCTCAACAACTTGCATCGAGCCCAAGCCAAGGAAAAATCGCAGTAACAGAAACTGACTCTGTATCTGAATATACATTTAAGGTCTTTGACTCAACTGTCGACACCCTTTTAAAGGCTAGAGATTCAATAGATTTGCATATGCTTAGTCTTGGTGTAGAAGCTCTTTGTTCTGCAAAAAGAGTAGAATTTTTTGGCTTTGGAGCCTCAGCGGCAGTTGCTTTTGATGCTCAACATAAATTTTTTAGGCTGCAAATTTCGACTGCTGCATATGCTGATCCGCATCTTCAAAATATGTCTGCAACATCAATGGGGCCTGGCGACGTTGTGGTCGCTATATCTCAATCTGGTAGAACGACCACACTAATCAACGCTATTGAAGAAGTAAAAAAGAGGGGAGCTATAGTAATAACGATTTCTCCTTCAAACACACCTATTGCTTTTGCTGGAACAATTCCTATTTGTATTGACGCCAAAGAAGATATTGAAATCTACACTCCTCTGTCCTCACGCATAGCCCATCTGGTAGTGATTGATGTGCTAGCTATTGGTGTTGCTAAGCACAAAGGGGGTGATTTGCAAGAACACTTGCTAGATCTTCAAATCGGACTAGAGAGCTTACGAGCACCAATTAATAGTTAAATTTCATTTCGATGTTTTTTTAGATAGTCATATGCTGCTTGTATTTCTTGTGATCTTTCTGTAGCAACTTTAATCATATCCTCGGGTAAACCTTGCCCCATTAATTTATCTGGATGATTTTGACTCATTAGCTTGCGGTAAGTTTTCTTTATTTCTTGGTCTGTTGATTCACTGGTTAAGCCAAGAGCCTTATACGCGTCAGCTATGCTAGATTCACTTGTAGGACCATTCCCAGAAAAACGGCTCTGGTTAAGAATCATCTCCACGAAATTTTTAAATTCAGTTTGACTATAACCAAGCCGTATCGCAATTTTTTCTAAAAACTTTTCTTCAGATAAATCTAAATTGTTATCAGCCAACGCCATAACGATTAAGTACATCAGAAGTGCTTGTTTTAATTGGGAGGTCTGTCCACATACCTGAAAAAATACGTCTAGTATGCTTGAAATTTCATCGTCAGATGCTTCAGCTCCTCTTTTAAACTGCTGGATCGCAACCTGTCGGTGAGGTTCAGTCATTCCTATTTTTCTTATAAATTCCTCGGTATGATTAATTTCATCTTTTGAAATATGGCCGTCAGCTTTAGCTAGTTTTCCCATTAAAACAAATGTTGTTTCTAAGAAAACTTTTTGACGCCGTGCGTTACCAAGAGGGTTTACACCACCAATTCCATAAACTCTTGCTCGATCAATACTACTGCCAATACAATAACCTAGAAAAGCACCGAATAAACCTAACAGCTGAAAACCTAACAGTGCAAAAATAAATTTATACATAGTAATCCGCTCTTATGTTGTGGTTCGTTTATAATGTTCCATCATAGCAGTTGAAAGATGCGCTAGAAAGAGGGCTAGCTTTGTATGACAGATACGGCAAGCAACTTATTTGTAATCTTTGGGAATCAATTATTTGATCCCAAAATACTAAAAGAATATGACTGCAAAATAGTATATATGGCGGAGGACTATGGGTTATGCACTTACGAAAAACACCATAAGCTTAAAATTTACCTATTTCTTTGTGCCATGAGAGAATATAGGGATGAATTACAGCTCAATGGTATAAAGGTACATTATCTAAGATTAGATCAACGAAAAAAAGATCTTCCTTATTCGGATTCTTTAAAAGAGTTTGTTATGAGTAATCAGATAAAAACGATAAATTTTTTTGAAATTGAAGATAAGCCACTAGAAGTTGAAATTGTTGCAAGGCTTGAAAAAGAAAAAATAGCTTATAAAGTTCATCGTTCACCGATGTTTATGTTTTCAAGGCAAGAATTTCATGAAGCTGTTAAGGATAAGAAAAAATTCAGAATGTCGTCATTTTATCAACTCGGTAGAAAGAAATTCAATATTCTGTTGGATGAAAACAAAAAACCTATTGGTGGCAAGTGGTCGTTTGATGAAGATAATCGAAAAAAGATACCACCAAACACAACTATTCCAGAAATACCAAAAACCTCCCAGTCGATTCATCATGATGCGGTAATAAGTGCCATCGAAAAAAATTTTCCAAGTCATCCAGGTTCATTAAAAAATATTTGGTTTCCGGTTACTAGAAAATCTGCACAAGTGCAGCTCGAGCTTTTTTTAAAACAGCGGCTAGATAATTTTGGGCTCTATGAAGATGCGATGCTCGAAGGGAAAAACTTTTTATTTCATAGCTGTCTCAGTGCATCGATGAATATTGGTCTGTTGTCTCCTGCCAAGGTTATTGATAAAACACTTTCTTTTGCAAAACAAAATTCAACTCCACTGAATTCAGTAGAAGGCTTTATTAGACAAATTTTAGGTTGGAGAGAGTTTATTCGAGGGATCTATCAAGAAAAGGGTGAGTACCAACAGAATCAGAATTATTGGAACCACAAAAACGGTCTAACATCTAGCTGGTATGACGGAACAACTGGGATATCACCTCTTGATGACTGTATAAGAACCGCCCTTGATGACGGATATAGTCATCATATACCAAGATTAATGGTAATTAGTAATCTAATGAATCTCTGCGAAATAGACCCTAAAAATATTTATACCTGGTTTATGGAGATGTACGTTGATTCTTCTGATTGGGTTATGACTCCAAATGTTTTTGGAATGGCTACTTATGCAGACGGCGGCCTGATGTCCACTAAACCCTATACTTGCGGTTCTAATTATATATTGAAAATGAGTAATTATAAAAAGGGGGATTGGTGTGATGTGGTGGATGGTCTATATTGGAGGTTTATGGAAAAAAACAGAAAGTTTTATGAGTCAAATCCCAGGCTCTCTGTACTAGTTAGATCTCTAGATAGAATGGATATTGATCGGAAAACTTTGATTTTTGAAAAAGCAGAGCAATTTATCAAAGAAAATACCGAAAAAAACTAAACGTTCGTTATTTATATTTAAGATTCCACGAATGCTCTTTCAATAACATAGTGGCCAAGCTTAATGTTCCGTGCCTCGGTAAAATCTTTTGATTTAAGGATTGCCACTAAATCTTTAATCATGCTTGGGCTTCCACAAATCATAAAACGATCGTCATTTACGTTAGGATGAGGTTGGTTTAAGTCTAAGAACAATTTCCCACTGGTCATTAGTTCAGTTAAACGCCCATTATTTTTATAGGGTTCACGAGTTACTGTAGGATAGTAAACTAATTTTTCACGGACTATTTCGCCTAAATATTCATCATTTGGCAATATATTTTCAATATAATCAGCATAAGCTAACTCTGATATTTCACGAACGCCGTGGGTAAGTATCACACGGTCAAACTGATCGTAAATCTCAGGATCCTTTATGATGCTCATAAAGGGTGCAAGACCAGTTCCAGTGCTCAACAGATAAAGATATTTTCCAGGAATCATATTATCCGGAATCAGAGTACCATGTGAGCGCTTACCAACTAAAACTTCATCACCTACTGCAAGATTCTGTAGTTTCGAGGTGAGCGCTCCATCAGGAACCTTAATACTAAAAAACTCAAGTTCGTTTTCATAATTGGCACTAGCGAAACTATAGGCCCTTAAAAGTGGACGACCTTCTGATGGTAATCCGATCATTGTGAAGTGACCGTTTTTGAAACGGAAACTTTGATCACGAGTAGTTCGAAAACTGAACAAAGTGTCATTCCAATGATGCACATGTGTTACTTTCTCTGTCATTATTTCCGTCATACTTGCCTCTGATTGAAAGAACTAGATTTTAAAATATGTTTTTTTAAATTTGAGTCTATAAATGATTTCAAACGTATTATTTACAACAATTCAATTCACTACATATTTTATCCTAAATAGAGACAAACGATAAACAAACTCTTCGTTATATTGACAAGAAGCCAGGATTATATGTTTTTATCTATAGTAAAAGCATTTTTTTTTACGGAGGACCAATAAATATAAACTAATGTAATCAAAATAAATATGCTTAAGCTAGCACTTGGAAACACCCGCTGAAGGATTAAACCTAAAACTAGTAAACTGAAAGCAATAAATAAGATAATTAGTAAAGCTTTTTTAGGAGAAAAACCGGCGTCTAAGAGTAAATGGTGGAAATGCTGTCTATCTGCAGATAGCGGTGATTTTCCAGTGCGAATACGCTGAAAGCATACGGTGAAAGTGTCTATTACTGGAACGGCGACACACCACAAAACTGATGTTGGAACCATTGATCTAGAATCACCCTGACTCAAAAATACTAAAATCCATGCCAAAATAAAACCAATCAGCAGGCTGCCAGCGTCACCTAAAAATATTTTTTGTGCAGAAATAAGGTTGGTGAACAAATACGGCAAGAGAGCGGCACTAAACATTAATAAGAATCCTAACAATGGCGGGTTTTTTGTCACAGCATCAAATAAAATTATACCGATGATAGTCACAATTGCCAGAAATCCAGCCAAACCGTCAATACCATCACTCATATTAAACGCATTAACAAGACCAACTACTGCAAAGATTGTAAAAGGAATAGCAAGCTTGCCTAATTCAATTTCGTTTGAGCCGAATGGGCTGCCAAAGGACGTAATACATGTATCGGTAAATAATAATAATAATACACAGGAAATAATTTGGACTAGGATACGCGGCCATATACCCAGACCTTTAAGATCATCTAGTAAGCCGATTAACAAAACCAATGAGGCAGTCATTAGCAAATAAAATAAATTATCTGGTAAAGGCTGAGTGATGTAAATTGCTACCATCAAACCAAAATATATCGAAAGGCCACCTACAAGCGGAACACTTCCATCATGCTGTTTTCGGTCATCTGGAATATCTACTAAATTTATATCTATAGCTATTGGCCGAAGAATTTTTATCGCGCATAGAGCACTGATCATTGCAATTAGGCTTGCCTGCCAAAATTCTAATATCATGATCAATATACAACCTTCAGCTCTTGTCTATGCTTAACATTATATGTAATGAGGGGAGTTCCAACAAACTGATCACAAAAAATAATCAAATTATTTTTTGTTAAGAGATAAAGTAATTTTTAATACACCAAGATGTCCAAACATCTAAGCGCTTAGATTGGACTGAAACGATTTAATTATAACTAGTTATTGAAATATTTTGGGTTTCCAAAGAACAGCGTTTTTAGCTTTCAGGCGATTTGTAAATAATTTATATTTTGACTGCTCGGCCTCCCATTCGATGAGCCATTTGTGACCGTCGCGTTCTGCATCAATAAATACAGCATTTGTTATAACTAAAGGCACGAGCACAGATAAATGAATAATTATGCTTGTTACGGTGCTGTAATTCACTAACCCTAAATGAACTGAAGCAATAAATCCAAAAAATACACTCCAAATAACAAACAAAACTAGCATAAAATAAGCTTGAAGTTTTGGACAAGGAACATATTTTAGCGGGTTATATTTCACATTCATAATAACTCTCCACATCAACACAGAGAGCATTATCATTCTTTTAAAGATATTTGGTTTTTTCATATCGAAAGATGCCTCATTACAATAAATACTTTTATTCAAAAATAACTCAAAATACATAGATAGCCAAGTTATTTTTTAAATTTAATTACCTCAGTACCGATAAGTATATAACGACTTTGACGCTTTCAATAAGGAACAAAATTTATAAAAACGGATATAATTTTACCCAAAGTCTTTCAACATTGCCTTTAGTTCTAGTGAATGTTGTTCCTCTTGCCCTATTAGACCACGTGCATATTCTTCTAAATAAATTGATCTGTCTGCAACATTCTCTAAGAATTTTTTATAGAGCTTGAGTGCACCTTGTTCATGGGCCAAACTTTCTTCAAGAATATCTTTTATTGAATGCCTGTGGGTTTCTTTAATTTTAGCAATACGTTGGCTGGGGTGGCCGTCCAGTCCAACGATTAATTCTCCAGCCTGCTGAGCATGTGTCAATGATTCAGAAGCCTGATCTTTTAAAAAATTAACAATTGGAAGCCTGTATGGTCCGCTGACCATCATGGCGGAGTGAGTGTATCTGACAACGCCAGCTAATTCATATTCCATAATTTCATTTAATATATTACACACAGATTCTGAGTTAATCTCCTTCATTTCCATAAAAACCTCTATCAGTTAACTAGTGAAACTAAAATATTTGATTCTCTTTAAGAAATCAAGACGGTAATAATTTCTTTAGAAGATCGTCAACGGCCTTATCTACGTCCATTTTCTCTTGTAAGAAGTATCGCCATCTGCATATCTGTGATTAATTTCGCTGTGATGTTGTTCATCTGCTCTTACACATTTTATAAGGTCGGATAACTTTGCATTCTTTTTCATTTTATAATATTCAATTGCTAAGCTAGGTGCAGGGACATTTTCTACTTCACCTCGTTCTACAATATCCAAGTAATCCGTATAACTTTTTACTGCTTCTTCTTCAAAGCATCCGATCATCCTATGTGCTGTCTTATAACTTACTATATATAGAATTGTATAAAATATCATAAAAATTAATTGTGCAGATAAAACCAGTAATCTTTCAAATATATTTGGTTGTACTATTTCTATAAAAAACATTAAATGCATTCGCTCGTTTTCTGCTTCTGCTAACATTTCTCTAATATCTGGACCGTATCCTGTTTTCATTTTGCGTAGACTTTTCATATGCAACCACATACCAGCTACCATACCTGGTACACCTGCTACGGTTTCTAATACTATTGCTCTATGTCCATAACGTTTGGCAAAGAATGTGTCTGCCATAAAACGGAAAAACTTTGTCATTGACATTGCAAACCAATCTCTCATGTCCTTACCTCTGCATTCTTATTAATATTCCGTCAGTTTTCCATTTCAAAAAATGTTGATGGAAAATCTGTATCTTTATGCTTGTCAAGTTGCGTAAAAAAATTCATAGAATCTGTTTTGAGTTTAATATACTGTTTATGTCTATGCGACGACAATAAATTGAATGTAAACAATATGGAGATGGTACCCCAATTTACTACTTCAAAATATACTGATTGACTTATACTCATTATTTGTATTTTGAACTTACAACCGAAGCTAATGGGTTTGCCCGTACATAATTTGGACGAGATTGAAAAATAAAGATTAAAGGTTAAGGGGTTAGAATAAATGAGCTAATAGGGCTATTGTGATGAGTGGTTTTTAGATTTTTAAAAGAATAATATAAATTTGCTATCGAAACCAAAAGTGCGTCTCTAACATTTGATTTTTAGGGGTTTAATTTCAGAAAGCGCTGCAAGCTTGTCCCAATTGCAATTCCTTACGCCTGACATCGATTTAATACTACTGCTAATCACCAGTTGGGTATGAACTCTTTTTTTAAATCACATCCCGTATTCTGTCAGTCACTAATCTTCACTCCATTCTTGAAGGTTCCTGTTTTTGATTTATATGGAATTCCGTTCCCACTGTAAACAACCCAGGCACCTTCCATCTTGCCATTCTTATAGTTACCTTTGGAATTTAACTGACCTTTACGGTGGTAAGTAATCCACTCACCTTCCATCTTGCCATTCTTATAATTACCCTTGTAATGTAATTGACCGCCAACGTAGTAACGAATCCACGCACCCTCTTTCTTACCATTCGTTATTAAACCTTTTTGTGTATCAGTTACCTTTCCAGAAAAGGGAACGTCAGAGAATTTCTTATAGTAAACACCATCACGTTGCACCAAATCACGCATAGTCTTACTTCAACTTGGAGACGATAGAAGTGATAATAGAAAGTGTGGTTATTAGAGTTTCCATTTCTTAATTATTATTTTAATGATTTATTGTTCGATATATCGTTTGATTTATTTGTATATAATCTACTTAGTAAAAAATAATAGACTACAGTCCAAGCCACAATAATCGATATTCCTAATCCATGGCCTTCCATAATTTATATCCTTATTAAAGTTAATTTAATGTGAATTTTTTTGAGAATTTATTACGTGATTAGTCTGTCAGTTACCAATCTTTACTCCGTTCTTATAGTTACCTTTGTTACCTAACTGACCATCAACATGGAATTCAACCCATTCACCTTCTCTCTTACCGTTCTTATAGTTACCTTTTAAAAATAACTGACCATTGTCATAGCAACAGATCCACGCACCTTCTCTCTTGCCATTCTTATGGTTACTTTTACACTTTAACTGACCATCATCATGAAATTCAACCCATTCACCTTCTCTCTTACCATTCTTATAGTTACCTTTGGAATTTAACTGACCTTTACGGTGGTAAGTAATCCACTCACCTTCCATCTTACCGTTCTTATAGTTACCTTTGTAATGTAACTGACCACCAGCGTAGTAACAAATCCACGCACCTTCTCTCTTACCATTCGTTATTGAACCGTTGAATGACCCAGTTACCTTTCCGGAAAAGGGAACATCAGAGAATTTCTTATAGTAAACACCATCACGTTGCACCAAATCACGCATAGTCTTACTTCAACTTGGAGACGATAGAAGTGATAAAAAAGGATAAGGTATACATCCCATAAGTTCAAATTTATTGTGTCCTTGTTCCTTTGCGTACATTTCAAAATTTCCACTAGGCAATCCAAAAAGACAATAAATGGCTTTTAAAGAACTGCATTTAGGACAAGTTTGTTTACTCATATCAAATTTATATCAATTAATAATGTACCTGTGTACCTTCAAGTAATGATACCAGAAAAATTTTTGCATGAAGAAACTATCCTATGGTGGGAGGTAAAGATCGAAAATAGGGAGATGGAATGGGGTTTATTTTTAAGGTGACTGTAAAAAAACAGGTAATTTGAATATTCAGATTCTTCACTGAAAAGTCCGTTCCGAACTACTCCACAGTGACAGACTTAGCTAGATTCCTTGGCTGATCAATATCAGTACCCTTAAGCACAGCAACGTGGTACGAGAGTAACTGAAGGGGTAAAGTATAAATGATTGCTTCTAAGCTCTTGGGCACATGGGGTAAATTGATTACTGTTACACCCGGTTCATTTTTGAATCCAGCATCCCGATCTGCAAAAACGAATAGCTGACCACCCCTTGCTTTTACTTCGTGTAAATTAGATTTTAATTTTTCTAATAATTCATTATTTGGCGCTACCGCTATAACTGGCATTTCTTTATCTATGAGTGCCAGAGGGCCATGCTTAAGTTCCCCAGCAGGGTATGCTTCGGCATGGACGTAAGAAATTTCTTTTAATTTTAGAGCTCCTTCGAGCGCTACGGGGAACTGAACTCCACGACCTAGAAATAAAGCATGGTTTTTATCTGAAAAAGACTGGAATATTTTTTCTATAGTATCACTCAACTCTAAAGTTTTGCTACAAAGCTGGGGCAGCTGATGAAGCGCCTTTATAAGCTCTTGTTCTTTTTCACTATCAAGGCCGTGATCTTTACCTAAACCAATGAATAATAGCTGAAGGGCTGCTAGTTGTGTTGTAAATGCCTTTGTTGAGGCTACTCCAATTTCTGGTCCAGCATAGGTCATTAATACTAGATCGGATTCGCGCACTAATGAGCTGTTGGCAACATTGCAAATAGCTAAGGATGCTAAATAGCCGGAGTTTTTTGCTAATTGAAGAGCTGCAAGAGTGTCAGCTGTTTCGCCTGACTGTGAAATAGTCACAAATAATGTATCTTTAAGTATCACCGATTTTCTATAGCGATACTCGCTTGCTACTTCTACCTGACAAAGTATTCCCGTCCATTCTTCTAACCAATACTTTGCAATTAGACCTGCATGATAACTAGTTCCACAAGCTACTATATGAATACCTTTAACCTTTGCGAAAATAGCAGGGGCCTTAATACCAAATGCTTCGGGTAAAACATGTTTGTCGCTGATTCTACCTTGCAGTGTTGCCTGAAGCATCTCAGGTTGTTCAAATATTTCTTTAAGCATAAAGTGCTCATATTTTCCTTTTTCCGCAATTTCATCATTATCAGCAATTGTAACTATTTTTCTTTTTACATTTTTTCCTGATGAGTCTGTTAGGTTATAACTTTGTGTCCTGAGCTCTACTAGATCACCTTCTTCCATAAAAATAAACTTATTTGTAACTTGTCTTAAAGCCATCTGATCTGATGCGATAAAGTTTCCATCATCGGTAAGTCCTAAAACTAAGGGGCTACCTTTACGCACTCCAAATAATACACCGGGCTCCCTTGCACACATTATCCCTAAAGCGTAAGCACCCTCTAAGCGTGAAATTGTTTTCTGAATAGCACTCTTAAGAGAATTTAAATTAGAAAAATAATAATGTATTAAATGGGCTACTACCTCGGTGTCAGTATCTGAAACAAATACGTAACCATAATTTTGCATTTCACAACGTAATTCTTCGTGGTTTTCGATGATGCCGTTATGAACAATAGTGACGTCTGAGGATCTATGAGGATGGGAGTTTATTTCTGAGGGTTCTCCGTGAGTAGCCCATCTCGTATGTGCTATTCCAGAAAAACCAGTATTGGGCTGATTTGTTAGTATGCTAACTAAATTTTTTACCTTGCCTGAGTTCTTGTAAGTATGTAATTGGCTATTTTCATCAAAGAAAGATAAACCGGCAGAATCATATCCCCGATATTCAAGGCGCTTTAGTCCTTCTATTAAAATGCTAACTACGTTTTGTTTTGACAAGGCTCCAACAATTCCACACATATAGTTTTCCAGTAATTAATTAAACGAGCTTAAACTTATGTTTAATTCTCCCAATATTACTTTTTCTTTTTTGGACGAACCCATCCAGACTTATTTAGTTGTGGGCTTCTGGATAAAGACAGCTCATTGTCTGGTATATCTTTTGTTATAGTCGAACCAGCGCCAATTGTAGCATTTTTACCAATAGTTACAGGTGCGACCAACGAAGCGTTTGAACCGATAAAACTATCATCACCTATAATTGTTTTGTTTTTATTAGCACCATCATAATTACATGTAATGGTACCTGCTCCAACATTTACATCTTTACCTAGTTGGGAATCCCCAACGTAGCTTAAATGACTAATTTTACTGCCTTTACCAACTTCTGTATTTTTTACTTCTACAAAATTTCCTATTTTAGAATTATCACTAAGATGTGTTCCTGGTCTCACTCTAGCGAATGGTCCAACTTCTACACCATTACATATTGTACTATTTTCGATGATCGTATTAGCCTTAATTTTTACATTGTCTCCTATAGAGCTCTCTGTAATGAGACAGTTGGGGCCAACGGACACATTTTTTCCTAACTTCACCTCACCCTCAAAGACAGTATTAACGTCAATAAAAGTATCTACATCGCAAAATACGGTCCCTCGTATATCCACTCTTGAGGGGTCGGCTAATGTAGCACCGTTCACCATTAACCTATCTGCTTGCTTCTGCTGATAAAAGCGCTCTAGCTTGCTTAACTGCTTCCGTGTATTCACGCCTTTTACCTCTTCAGGGGTGCCCGGGTTTACAGCTTTAATTTTAATTCCTGCTCTATCAGCAATTGAAATGAGGTCTGTCAGATAATATTCATTTTGTGCATTATCATTTCCAATCTGGGGTAACCATTTTTGCAAAAAATTTGTCCTAATTGCCATGACCCCTGTATTCACCTCTTGGATTTCTAGCTGTTGGATCGTCGCGTCTTTTTGCTCAATAATCCCACAGATATCGCCTTTTCTATCACGCACTATTCTTCCGTAACCCTCAGGTTTTTCAAGCACTACAGTTAACAGGCCCATTGTATTATTGTTAACAACTTTGAGTGTCGATAAGACAGTTTTGCTAGAAATAAGCGGCACATCACCATATAAAACTAAAGTAATCCCATTAGAATCTAAATTAGGGGCAGCTGTCTGTACTGCATTAGCTGTACCAAGTTGTTCTGCTTGATACACATATTTTAAATCTTTCCCAACTATTGAATTCTGTATTTGTTCAGATGCATAACCACTTACAACAGTTATGTTGGAATCAGGTATAGTTTCAGCCATATTGATTACATGCTGAAGTAGCGGTTTCCCGGCCAAGGGATGTAACACCTTGGGAAGGAGAGACTTCATTCTAGTGCCCTGTCCGGCGGCAAGAATTACTATATCAATGGTCATAAAATTCTATATTCAGTAAATTTTCTTTATTTAATCAGGAACTTTACAAGATTGCTACAAACTAACACTATCATCGTATATTCAAGATAAATAGAAGTCCAAAAAAAAGGGTGGCTATTGCCACCCCAGTATTTTTATTTGTATTTATTTTTTACTGCCCAATTTTTTTCGTATCTGGTCAATAGTTTTGAGCTGTGCTGCTGCAACTGCTAATTGCGATGCTGCTTTAGAGTAATCAAAATCGCCACTTTGATTTGTTATTGCTTCTTCAGCTTTGATTTTTGCTGACATCGCTGCTGCCTCATCAAGATCGTCTCCACGAAGTGCCGTATCAGCCAAAATTGAAATGACATTAGGTTGAACTTCTAAAAATCCACCAGAAAGATAGAAAACTTCTTCTTCTCCGCCTTTCTTGATTACTCTTACAGGGCCAGGCTTTAGATTAGTTAAGAGAGGAGCATGTCCATGTGCTACGCCTAGCTCACCTTGGGAGCCAGTGGCAACTACAAGCTCCACCAGCCCAGAAAATAAGGATTGTTCGGCACTTACAATGTCACATTGGACTGTCAACGACATATTCAGCTCTCTTATTTAAGTGTTGCTGCTTTTTCTACAGCTTCTTCAATAGAACCGACCATATAAAATGCCTGCTCTGGCAGCTCATCATAGTCTCCGTCAAGGATCCCCTTAAAGCCTGCAATTGTTTGTTTCAAAGAAACATATTTACCAGGGGAACCAGTAAAAATCTCTGCTACATGGAATGGTTGTGATAAAAACCTTTCTATTTTTCTAGCGCGAGCTACAACCTGCTTGTCCTCTTCGGATAGTTCATCCATTCCCAATATAGCAATTATGTCTTTTAGCTCTTTGAATCTTTGAAGAACTAATTGAACTCCTCGAGTTACCTCATAGTGCTCTTGCCCAACAATTAGTGGATCCAGCTGACGTGATGTAGAGTCTAGTGGATCTACTGCTGGATATATGCCCTTAGATGCGATATCACGACTTAACACAACGGTGGAATCTAAGTGAGCAAACGTTGTTGCAGGTGATGGATCTGTCAAATCATCTGCAGGCACATAGACTGCTTGAACAGATGTAATTGACCCAGTTTTTGTGGAAGTAATTCTCTCCTGAAGAACACCCATTTCTTCTGCCAAAGTTGGCTGGTATCCAACAGCTGATGGCATACGACCAAGCAATGCGGAAACCTCTGTTCCTGCCAAGGTATATCTGTAAATATTATCGATAAATAACAATACATCTTTACCTTCATCACGAAATTTTTCAGCCATGGTTAATCCAGTCAGTGCAACTCGCAGTCTATTGCCGGGGGGCTCATTCATCTGCCCATAAACCATAGCTACTTTTGACTTACTTGGAGTTTCTATATTAACAACATTAGACTCCTGCATTTCAAAATAAAAGTCATTACCTTCTCTAGTCCTTTCACCCACACCTGCAAATACAGACAAACCTGAGTGTTCTGTTGCTATATTGTTAATTAGCTCCATCATGTTTACGGTCTTACCAACACCCGCTCCACCGAATAAGCCAACCTTACCGCCTTTTGCAAAGGGGCAAACCAAATCAATGACTTTTATGCCAGTTTCTAGCAATTCATTTGATGCAGCCAACTCATCATAAGCAGGTGGTTTTCTGTGGATAGCAGATTTTTCTTTTTCGCCAATGGGGCCCCTTTCATCTATAGGGTTACCAAGAACATCCATAATTCGTCCCAAAGTTTCTATTCCAACAGGAACAGAAATAGGAGCATCTGTATTATTAACATTTAGGCCTCGACTGATTCCCTCTGAAGAACCCATAGCAATAGTGCGGACGATACCGTCGCCTAATTGCTGTTGAACCTCAAGGGTTAGTTCTTTTCCTTCAACGACCAATGCATCATATACATTAGGTATTTGATCACGAGAAAATTCTACATCAATAACTGCACCAATAATTTGAACAATACGTCCACTACTCATTTTCGGTTCCTCTTCTACTAAACCTTTAAAATACTTGATTAAACTGCTGCTGCGCCGCTAACAATTTCTGACAGTTCCTGGGTAATGGCTGCCTGGCGTGCCTTGTTGTAAAGTAACTGTAATTCTTTAACCAGCTCCCCTGCATTATCGGTCGCACTTTTCATTGCTATCATTCGCGCTGCTTGCTCGCAGGCCTTATTTTCTACAACTCCCTGATAAACTTGTGATTCGATATATCGAACCAACAACTCATCTAGTAACTCTTTAGCATCTGGTTCATATAAATAATCCCAGTGGTGGGACAAATCTTCATTTTCAACTGGCTTGAGAGGCAACAATTGTTCTATCAATGGAGTTTGCGTCATTGTATTTACAAACTCGTTTGAAACAAGATAAAGTTGGTCTATGGTGCCCGCCTCGTAGGCATCTAACATCACCTTTATCCCACCAATTAAGTCATTTTGTGTTGGTGCGTCTCCTAAATCTTTAACAGTGGCAACAATATTCCCACCAAAACCACCAAAAAAACCCGCTGCTTTATTACCGACGACACATAAATCGTTAGAAACACCCTTGTCCGACCAATCTTTCATTGACTTGATAACTTGTTTAAACAAATTAGTGTTCAGCCCACCACATAAACCACGGTCTGTAGATATAATGATATACCCGACACGTTTGATTTCACGTTGTTCCATGTATACATGTTTGTATTCACTCACCGCTTTAGCAATTTGGCCCACAACAGAACGGATACGAATCGCATATGGTTTACCTACAGCCCTTCTTTCTTGGGCTTTGCGCATTTTGCTTGCGGCAACCATCTCCATAGCACTAGTTATTTTTTGAGTGCTTTTAATACTAGAGATCTTAGTTTTAACTTCTTTACCAACAGCCATTTTTGCGCCTTAATCTAAAACAATTTTATTTTAATCCGGAATTACCAAGTTTGCGTGCTAGAAAATTTCTTAAGTGCCGCTTCAAAGCTTGCCTGAATATCATCGTTCCAGTCACCCGACTTATTAATCTGATCGAGAAGATCGCCGTGCTCAGTCTTGAAGTAAGATAGAAGCGCTGCTTCAAAATCTCCAATCTTGTTTACAGGTATCTCGTTAAGATAATTATTATCAGCTGCATAAATCATTAAACCCATTTCAGCGACACCTAGTGGGGCATACTGTTTTTGTTTCATGAGCTCAGTGACGCGCTCACCATGATCTAGTTGCGCTTTAGTAGCGTCATCAAGATCAGATGCAAATTGTGAGAATGCTGCTAGCTCTCTATATTGAGCCAGAGCTGTACGAATACCGCCTGAAAGTTTTTTCACGATTTTTGTTTGAGCGGCTCCACCTACTCTAGAAACAGAAACACCGGCGTTCATCGCTGGCCTTACGCCGGCATTAAACATTGCTGCCTCAAGGAATATTTGACCGTCAGTAATAGAAATAACGTTAGTGGGGACAAAAGCAGAAACATCTCCAGCTTGTGTTTCAATAACTGGCAAGGCTGTTAAAGAGCCGGTTTTACCTTTGACTTTTCCTTTAGTAAACTTTTCAACATATTCTGCATTCACGCGGGCAGCTCGCTCAAGCAAACGAGAGTGAAGATAAAATACATCACCAGGATATGCTTCTCTCCCTGGGGGTCGCCTCAGCAAAAGTGATATTTGTCTATATGCAATTGCTTGTTTTGTCAGGTCATCGTAAATAATTAAGGCATCTTCACCTCTATCACGGTAGTACTCACCCATTGTACAACCACCAAATGGAGCTAAGTATTGCATGGCTGCTGGATCAGACGCTGTGGCTGCAACCACAATTGTATGATCCATTGCACCATGTTCTTCTAGTTTTCTCACAACAGCAGCAATTGAAGAGGCCTTTTGTCCAATGGCTACATAAATACATTTAATGCCAGAATTTTTTTGGTTGATGATTGCATCAACTGCTATTGCAGTTTTGCCAATCTGCCTATCACCAATGATCAATTCTCGCTGGCCGCGACCAATCGGAACCATTGCATCAATAGCCTTTAAGCCAATTTGAACCGGTTGATCAACAGACTGTCGGGCAATAACTCCAGGAGCGACCTTTTCGAGTGCATCTGTAAGCTTAGCTTTAATTGGTCCTTTTCCGTCGATAGGGTTACCTAGAGCGTCAACTACTCGCCCCTCTAACTCTGGTCCTACTGGCACCTCGAGAATTCGGCCTGTGCATCTAGCTTTTTGGCCTTCTGCCAGAGACTGGTAGTCACCAAGAATGATCGCACCCACAGAGTCGCGCTCTAAGTTAAGGGCCATTCCGTATATACCGCCATCAAATTCGATCATCTCACCATACATTACGTCTGCTAAACCGTGTATACGAATGATGCCGTCTGATACAGAGACAATTGTGCCTTCATTGCGTGCTTCAGATGAAACTTCAAGACTATCTATACGTTGTTTGATTATTTCGCTTATTTCAGATGGATTCAGTTGCTGCATTTTTTCAGTTCCTCGATCCTAGGAATGTAATACTTGAGCAAGTGTTGTCAATCTACCGCAAATTGAGCCATCTATAACAGTGTCTCCTGCTCGAATAACTGCTCCACCAATAAGGTTTGTATCGACAGATACTTGCATATTGACTTCTCTTTCGAGCTTTGCGCTTAGTGCACTTGCCAGTGTATTTTTTTGTTTATCGCTAAGTTTAATAGCGGAAACCACATCTACATCTATGGTTTTCTCTTTATTATCTTTTAGCGCCTCAAACTGCTTTGAAATTTGTGGTAATAACTTAACTCTTTTGTTCTCCGCCAGGACTGATACAAATCCTTTTGTTTCTTCGTTTATTTCATCACCACATATTTCGGTCATTAACTTTGCTTGCTGTGCCGAAGTAGAGCTGGGCGAACTAAGCAAACTTAACACTCTTTCACTCTGACAAACAGCAACTAAAATCTTCAAGCTATTTGACCAGCCTTTAAGATTTTTACCTGCGACAGCATATTCAAAAGCTGCTTTTGCATAAGGCCGAGCTAAAGTGCTCAATTCTGCCATGTCAGATCCCTATTAAAGTTGTGATGCCAAGTCATTGACTAAAGCTGCGTTTGTTTTCTCGTCAATATTGGCTTGCAATATTTTTTCTGCACCCGCTAAAGCTAAAATTGCAACCTTGCTGCGCAACTCTTCTTTGGCCCTATTTACTTCCATATCGATCTCAGCTTTTGCTCCAGCCTTAACTCTTTCAGCTTCGGTTTTAGCTTGATCTTTCGCCTCATCAATGATTTGACTGGCTCGCTTATTGGCTTGCTCTATAATTGCTGAGGCTTCTTTTTTAGCATCTTTAAGTTTTTCCGATACTTTCTCTTTAGCAGCCTCTAAATCTCTGGATGCTCTATCTGCCGCATCTAAGCCATCTGCTATTTTTTTCTGTCTCTCTTCCATTGAGCTAATTAAAGCCGTCCATACAAACTTCTTGCAAAACCAGATGAAAAAAAGGAAAGAAATCGACTGTCCGATTAGGGTTAGGTTTATATTCACACCAACACCTCATTTTTTTTGTAATCTGTAAAAGAAATATATATCAAAATTAGCCTGCTACACCTGGTGCAACTGCAAAAATTAGATACATACCGATACCAACACCAATCATTGGGATCGCATCAATTAAACCCGCCAACAAAAACATTTTTCCTTGAAGCATTGGACCCAATTCCGGCTGACGAGCCGTTCCTTCAAGCAATTTTCCACCTAATAAACCCATGCCTACTGCCGCCCCTAAGGCGCCAAAGCCAACCATAACTGCAGCTGCGATCATGATAAGTCCCATTTTGTTCTCCTAATAACTAAAGTTAGTTGAAATAATTAGTGATTCTCGTGTGCCATACCAAGGTATACAACGGTTAACACCATAAAAATAAACGCTTGCAAAGTGATAATTAAAATATGGAAAATTGCCCAACCAAGCTGCAATACTCCTCCAAAAGCGCCTAATACTATACTGCCACTCATATACATAATGGCAATTAAAATAAAAATCATCTCTCCCGCATACATATTTCCAAAAAGCCTCAACCCTAATGAAAAAGGTTTGGCTAGCAAGCCAACTAATTCAAGGGCAAGATTTATTGGTATAAAAATAGCTTGGACGATAGGGTTTTTTGCCGAAAAGGGCTGAAGAGTCAATTCACCCATAAAGCCAGTGATACCCTTTATCTTTAAGCTGTAGTAAAGAATCATACTAAATACTGCTAAAGCCATACCTAGTGTAATATTTGGATCAGTTGATGGTACTATTTTCTGAAATGGAACACCGCTTATCTCAAACAAATGTGGAATAAAATCAACAGGAATCAAATCCATTAGGTTCATGAGAAAAACCCAGACAAAAATGGTCAAAGCTATCGGTGCTATCCAAAGATTGTGTCCATGAAAGCTATCTTTAACTGTTCCATCCACAAACTCAACCATCATCTCTATAAAATTTTGAAAACCAACGGGAACACCACTTGTTGCACGAGTTGCGGCATACCTAAATATAAATGCAAAAATTAAACCAAGCCCTATAGACCAACCTAAGCTATCTACATTAACCGACATGAAGCCCATTTGTGCTGCTTCTTGACCACTATGGGCAAAACCCCACCCATTTTCTGTTTGACCAAAAGTTAAATTGGTCAAATGGTGTTGAATATAGCTTGTTGATGTAAGTTCTGTATCGCCTGCCATCGTTATCCCGCAAATCAACTAAATTAATTTATATGTTCATTTACTGCCTTAGCAGCGCAAAACCACTGAACAATTATCATAAGACAATATGCAAGAAACAAGACTCGCACATCTAGCGCATTTAGAAAATAAAAAGATAACCCAAACAAAATTGCGGTTATTAATAATTTTCCAGATGCTCCTTTTTGTATAGCCCGTACTATTTTTGGAGCTTGTTGTGCCCCTGTGTATCGAAAAGCTAATGAAGAAAAATAGGCTTGTGGCACTATTTGTATTATCCCGCCAATCAATACTGAAAAAGAAATTGTTATATCTAATGGCGCTAATATTACAACTGCAATGAGCAAAATCAATGTTTGAGTTTTTGCTATTTGCTTAACTGGTGGTGCTTTAATCGTAGTCTTCATGCATTACCAGTATTTTCTTTGTCGGTACTTTACTTTTTAAGCGCCCGCAATTATAGGTAGTACGAACAACAGATTCAAGATATCTTTGATGTATTATTACCAAATTAAGTGTAAATTTTTCATGTGACGGTCGTTTTTCCAATAAAATGAGAGATTTGAATACGATTATTTTATGTGTTCCAAAATGCCATCCAGCTCTTCTAGGCTGTTATATTTTAATATCAAACGGCCTTTTCCATTAGCATTGTGTTGAAGAGCTACCGGGGCTCCTAAGGTATTTGAAAGTTGATCTTCAAGGATTTTAATATCGGGAATAGATTGTTTTAACTCGGTGGGTTTTTTCTCTTGCAGTAAAAATCTAACGTACGTTTCTATTTGCCTCACGCTCATACTTTTTGAAACAGCAATTCTGGCTGCATTAAGCTGCATGCTTCCATCAAGAGCCAATAAGGCTCTTGCATGTCCCATCTCAAGGTCACCATGCTCTAATAACTTGCGAACTTCTTTTTCTAAAGACATGAGACGAATTAGATTGGTTACAGTGCTTCGAGACTTGCTAACCGCATCAGCAACCTCCTGTTGTGTTAAGTTAAACTCTTCCTGAAGTCGGCTTAATGCGCGAGCCTCCTCAATAGCGTTGAGGTCTTCACGCTGAATGTTTTCAATCAGTGACATTGCCAGTGCAGCGTTATCAGAAACATTTTTTTCAAGCGCTGGGACTACATCCAAGCCCGCCAATTGTGCTGCGCGCCATCTTCTTTCCCCAGCGATTATTTCATACTTTTGATGTTCTATTTTCCTAACGACGATGGGTTGCATAACACCATGCAATTTAATTGATCCAGCTAACTCATCAAGGGCTTCTGGCGACATGTCTCGTCGAGGTTGATATTCTCCTCTTATTAAAAACTCGACTGGCAGGTTAGCTAGCAACCCTTCGTTGGCTTGATTTTGATCTAGCTTTGCACTGATCCCATCATTGTGTCCGGCATCTAATAGAGCGTCCAGTCCTCTCCCCAACCCTTTTCTTTTTACCATTTTTCAACCTATCTTTAGTTAATGAGCTCTCGTTCTCGTCTGAGTATTTCGCCAGCTAGACCAAGGTATGCTAACGCTCCTTTTGATTTTTTATCATAAACAAGCCCAGGTAAACCATGGCTGGGTGCCTCAGCAAGGCGCACATTACGTGGTATTGCAATCTGGTACATTATCTTTCCAAAATGCTTTGTTAGCTGAGCTGTTACTTCGTTGGAAAGAGTGTTTCTCGGATCGAACATTGTCCTTACTATTCCTTCCAACTTTAATTTGGGATTAAATCGTTGACTTATTTTACTTATGGTTCCAATTAAATCGGACAACCCCTCGAGTGCGAAATACTCGCACTGCATTGGAACAATTACACCATCGCAAGAAACCAACGAATTGATGGTAAGCATGCTCAGTGAAGGGGGACAGTCAATTATTATAAAATCATAATTGTCTTTCACGTTTAATAGAGCGTGTCTTAGTCGGCTTTCCTTATTTTTGAGCTCTAATAATTCCACCTCTGCTGCTGTAAGGTCACCATTAGATGGAAGTAAATCATAGCCTCCGGCCTGACTTTTCTGAATGCTATCTGATATATCGGTATCTCCGGCCAACACATCTAGTACGGATGTTTTAAGGTCTAATTTATCTACACCACTACCCATGGTGGCGTTTCCTTGTGGGTCCATGTCAACCAAAAGAATACGTTTTTTGTAATTAGCCAAGGAGGCAGCTAAATTTATACTGGTTGTAGTTTTTCCTACTCCGCCTTTTTGATTAGCGACAGTGAATATTTTGGCCACAAAACTTCCTCAGGGGTTTTTAATTATGAGACTCTATCTCAATAAGGTGTCGATCACTTTTTATGCCTGGCACTAATAACTTATGTGAACCAATGACCTTATAATGTTTTGTTAACATACTCAACTCTTGTCGGGGAAGACAGCCCTTCATTGCGTAAAATTTGCCTTCTTTTTTTAAGAGATGTTTAGTTTTTTGTGTCATATCAGACAAAGAGGATAGCGCCCTACTAATGATGGCATCAAAGAGAACTTTTGGTTTGTAATCTTCTAGGCGACATTGAATCTCTGTCAGATTTTTTAGGCTTAACTGGTTTTTCACTTGAAAGATAAATCTTATTTTTTTTCCGTTTGAGTCTAACAATGTGAAGTGTCGATCGGGGTAAAGTATTGCTAAGGGAATTCCAGGTAAGCCTGCACCAGTACCTGCATCTAATAAACTTTTTCCTTCGATAAATGGAGCTATGCTTAGGCTATCTAAAATATGAGTCACGACCATTTGATTTTTGTCACGAACGGAAGTTAGGTTATATGCACCGTTCCATTTATGGAGTATTTCTAGGTAAAATAGCAGCTGTGAAATTTGTAGGGCTGTACTTTTCAAGCCTAGTCTTTCAATACCATCTTCAAGTGTTTGTTGCAGTTGCTCTATCATTTCTATGCTGTCTTTTTTTCTGAATGTTTTTTTAAGTAAACAAGTAGTATAGAAATTGCAGCTGGCGTTACCCCGGGAATACGTGAGGCTTGTGCTAAGGTTTCTGGTCTAACATCTAATAGTTTTTGTTTTACTTCGTTTGAAAGACCTTGAATCTGATTAATTTTAAGACTTTTTGGAATCTTGGTGTCTTCTTGTCTGTGAAGTTTTTCAATTTCCTGTTTTTGTCGATCAATATATCCAGAATACTTGGCTTGGATCTCTATTTGCTCAGCAACATCTTGTGAGGCACTCATTGGATCATCTGATTTCACTAAGTCGTGATACCTCAGCTCAGGCCTTTTTAATAAATCTAATATGTTGTACTCATGGGTTAGAGGGGTATCAAATTTGTTACTTATCTCATTAGCCAGCGTTGAATTAACTTGGATCCAGTTGCTTTTGAGCCTCTGTTTTTCTAGCTCTATGGCTTCTCTTTTTTCGCAAAAAGCTTTCCACCTCTCATCGCCGACCAAGCCTATGTTTCTACCTTTTTCTGTTAAGCGCAAATCAGCGTTGTCTTGCCTTAACAATAGGCGATACTCCGCTCTACTAGTAAACATTCTATAAGGCTCAACTGTTCCCATAGTAATTAGGTCGTCCACCAAAACGCCGATGTAACCCTCATCACGACCAATCGACCACGACTCTTTATCTTGAGAAAATAAAGCAGCGTTAGATCCAGCTAATAAGCCCTGTGCACCAGCCTCCTCGTAACCGGTAGTCCCATTTATTTGTCCTGCAAGAAACAAGCCGCTGATGTGCTTAGTTTCTAACGACCTTTTTAAATCTTGTGGGTTAAAAAAATCATATTCAATTGCATAACCCGGTCTTGTAATGTGTGCCCCCTCAAAGCCTTTGATTGACCTCACCAGCTCAACTTGAACGTCAAACGGAAGACTTGTAGATATGCCATTTGGGTAAATTTCGTTTGTTGTGAGGCCCTCTGGCTCTATAAAAATTTGGTGTGAGTTTTTATCAGCGAAACGAATGACTTTATCTTCTATAGAGGGGCAATATCTTGGGCCCACCCCCTCTATAACACCGGAATATATTGGTGACCTATCAGATCCTTTTTTTATAATTTCGTGTGTATTTATGTTTGTATGAGTTATATAACAACAAACTTGTTTTGGGTGCTGGTTGATGTGCCCCAAGTAAGACATTATCGGTTCCGGCTTATCCCCCCATTGGGCTAACAAACCACTAAAATTTATAGATCTAGCGTCGAGTCGTGGAGGTGTTCCTGTTTTTAGCCTACTAATTTTGAAAGGCAGCTCTCGTAATCTTTTTGCGAGATCTGTTGAGGGGGGGTCTCCAGCTCTTCCTCCTGATTCGCTCTCTAAACCAATGTGTATTTTACCACCCAAGAATGTACCGGTTGTTAAAACGACTGTCTTACTGAAAAAACTTAAACCCATAGCTGTTGTGACACCTGAAACCCGCTCGCCATCAAGGATTAAATCATTAACCGCTTGCTGAAATATCATTAGGTTTGGTTGGTTTTCTAGGGCGTGTCTTACCGAAGACCTATACAAAGCTCTATCTGTTTGTGCTCTTGTAGCTCGGACTGCAGGGCCTTTTCTTTCGTTTAAAACCCTAAACTGTATACCGCTTTGATCGGTTGCTTTAGCCATCAACCCATCTAGAGCATCAATTTCTTTTACTAAATGGCTTTTTCCTATACCACCTATAGCTGGGTTACATGACATTTGGCCTAATGTTTCAACATTGTGTGTTAATAGTAGTGTTTTTCTACCCATGCGAGCAGAAGCCAGACATGCTTCTGTTCCAGCGTGTCCACCACCAATGACTATCACATCAAACTCTTCAGTATATTTCATAAACAGAGGTTCTAAAAATTATCTTTTACAGGGTTATTATAAGATCATAAACATTAAGTTCCAGTTCAATCTTAAATAATAAGTTATATATATGTGGTTATATATGTATATATTATTAATGTTGTTATTATTACAGCCTCCCTTTTTTGTGTAAAACTCAAAAAAGTATAGTTTTATCATATGTTTATTAGCGATTAAATCCTTTTTATAAGTTGAGCAAAAGATGTATTGTAACCCTGTGCAAGTTGTGAATAAAATGACCTGTTATCAACAGAAAAAAAAAAGCCACCTTTATTCACAAAATAACCCACTACCTATACATAAGCTTTTATGGCTTTTTTTACAGTTTTATTCACAAGCAAAAAGAGTTAAAACAACACAAACAAAACTGTATCTTAAAAAAGCAAATTCTTTCATTGATCTGAAGAAGCTTTTTCATTAAAATCCAACACGTTAATGAAACATACTAGTCAGTCGACGGAAGCCTGTTATGAAAAGAACATTTCAACCTAGCGTACTTAAGCAGAAAAGAACCCATGGATTTCGTTCACGAATGGCCACAAAAGCAGGAAGGGCGGTTATAAATCGCCGACGAGCGAAAGGCCGCAAAAGCCTTGCATCCTAACCTGTAGATTAAACTCACCCTCATCCTGTGAGACAACATGTTTTAAACAAACATATCCTTAACACCTAATATGTCCAATTTTAACTTCGAAAAAAACAAACGGTTATTAAGCGCACAATCCTTTCAATCCGTCTTTGAAAACACAGACTTTAAGATATCTAACTCTAATTTTTTATTATTGGCCCACCAAAACAAACTTAAACATGCTAGGCTCGGAATGATTGTTGCAAAAAAACATATACGGCTTTCTGTTGGTCGAAATAGGATAAAAAGGGTTATAAGGTCATCTTTCAGACTAAACCAACAAAATCTCGCAGCTTTAGATATAATATTTCTTGTTCGGAAAGGTATGAATAAACTATCATTTGAAGATCAATCTAAGTCAATTTCTTTGGGCTTAGATCAACTAAAAAACAAAACACAGAACCCGCTATGATAAAAATTTTACTAGAAACAGTATATATTCTTCCCATAAAACTATACAAATATTTACTAAGCCCCTGGATGGGAAATAATTGTAGGTTTTACCCAAGTTGCTCTTCTTATGCGGAAGAGGCTATAAAAGCACATGGTGTTTTTAAAGGAACGCATCTTTTATGTTGCCGACTTATAAAATGTCACCCCTTTGGATCTAGCGGCCACGACCCCGTACCTCGTTTAGATAAAAATAATAGGAAAAAATAATATGGATTGGCAGCGTTCTTTTCTCATAGGTGCTATGTTGGTTGTTTTGTATATGCTTTTCCTCGAGTGGGACGGTTTCCAGTCAAAAAGAACACCCATTCTAGCTGAATCTTCAAACCAGCTGGTGATCCCTGATATTCCAGTAACCACCAAACCCCAAACAAAAGAGTCAGCAGGCGATATTCCTGTAAGCCCACCACTACTAAATATAGAAAAAACATCAAACATCAACGATACGTCTGCCGCCGATGATACAAATGCTGATATTCGGTTGGTTGTTGTTACTACAGATGTTCTAAGGGTGCATATTGATACTCATGGTGGAGATATCGTTAGGGTTGAACTTCTGGAACACTTACAAAATATTACAGACAAGGAGACACCTTTCATACTACTAAACAGAGCGCAAGGCTCAACTTTTTTAGCCCAAAGTGGACTAATTGGTGTGAATGGAACAGATACAAAAAAAGGAAGACCAACATTTAAAACAGGTGCTAGTCAATATGAGCTAAATGATAATGAGGACAACCTTGTTGTTCGCCTGGTCCTTGAACAAAAAGGGGTTCAAATTGTTAAGCAGTTTACCTTTAAAAGAACAGATTACTTAATTAATCTAGAGTACCAAATAAACAACCAAAGCGCCTCTGTCTGGCAGGCTGGGCTCTATGGCCAGATAAAAAGAGATAGCCATAACCCAACCAATGTTACCGCGATGGGAATGCAGCCTTTCCTTGGTGCAGCTTTAACCACCAATGAAAAAAACTATAAAAAATTAGATTTTTCTGAAATAAGCGATGAAACTTTTAAAGATAGTGTTGATGGTGGTTGGGTGGCAATGGTCCAACATTATTTCGTAAGTGCTTGGGTGCCAGATCAAAATATTCGAAACAACTTTAATGTGAGAAAGATCAGCAACCAAGATTTTTATATCATGGGTTTTACATCACCCCAAGTCCAATTAAAACCTGGAGAAAAGGCCGAACTCGAAGCAGCTTTTTATACAGGCCCTAAGGACCAATATCGTCTTGAAAAAATTTCACCATATCTTGATCTGACTGTAGATTATGGGTGGCTGTGGATGATTGCAAAGCCTCTTTTCTGGGTTTTGTACCAACTACACCAGATCTTCGGCAACTGGGGTTGGTCCATAATTATGTTAACGATTTTAATAAAAGCAGCTTTTTTTCAGCTATCAGCGAAAAGTTATACCTCTATGGCCAATATGCGCAAATTACAACCAGAAATGCTTCGTTTGAAAGATCTTTATGGGGATGACAGACAAAAAATGTCACAAGAAACAATGAATTTATATAAACGAGAAAAGGTAAATCCAATGGGTGGCTGTCTACCTATATTGGTTCAAATGCCAGTTTTCATAGCGTTATATTGGGTATTGATGGAAAGCGTTGAATTAAGACATGCACCTTGGGTGCTTTGGATTAATGATCTTTCTGTAAAAGATCCGTTTTTCGTACTACCTTTAATTATGGGAGCTAGTATGTTTATACAAATGCAGCTTAACCCAACTCCCCCAGATCCAATTCAGGCCAAAGTTATGAAGATCATGCCTATAGCGTTTACTTTCTTCTTTTTGTTTTTCCCCGCAGGCTTGGTGTTGTATTGGACCGTAAACAACTGTCTTTCTATTCTCCAACAGTGGTACATTACTCGCAAAATAGAGAACGCTTAAATCAAAAAGGATACACAGTACAAATATATCATATGCACGGACATTTGAGGCTATGAATGAGCGTAATCACTGATACTGATAATATATGTGCCATTGCGACACCACCTGGGAAGGGCGGAGTTTCTATATTGCGTATTTCCGGCTCAAACCTTTCTGTTTTTTTATCAAAATTTGTGTCCAAAAAACTTGAACCCAGGTCAGCGGTATATGCAAGTTTTACAGGTGATGAAAATGAAATCATAGATAAAGGTATAGCTATTTATTTTCCCGCACCAAACTCATTTACTGGAGAAGAGGTTTTAGAGCTGCATGGCCACGGCGGCCCAGCAGTTATGGATTTGTTATTACAGCGCGGCTTACAACTGGGAGCTCGATTGGCTCGTGCGGGGGAGTTTTCTGAACGTGCGTTCCTTAATAATAAAATAGATTTAATACAGGCCGAGGCTATTTCCGATCTAATACTTGCATCTTCAGAACAGGCTGCAAGGTGCGCCATAAGATCGTTACAGGGTGAATTTTCTAAACAAATTGCTATTTTGTTAGAAGATTTAATAAGTTTGCGCACTTACGTCGAGGCCGCAATCGATTTTCCGGAAGAGGAAATTAACTTTCTCGCTGATCCGAAAATAAGCATAGAGTTGGAATCCTTGCTCAGCTTAGTTAAAAAAACTAAAGAGAGGGCCCATCAGGGTATATTAGTTTCAGAGGGTATGTCGGTAGTCATAGCCGGCAAACCTAATGCTGGAAAATCAAGCCTCTTAAATGCTCTTTCAAGAAGAGACAGCGCAATTGTTTCAGATATAGCTGGTACTACAAGAGATGTTTTAAGAGAACATATTCACCTAGACGGTATGCCCCTGCATATAATAGACACAGCCGGGCTTCATGAGACAAAAAATTCTTTAGAAAAAGAGGGTATTAAGAGAGCTTGGGATGAAATTGATCAAGCCGATAGAGTCTTATATGTGATAGATAGCAATTCAAAATATTCTTTGAATATACAAGAAAACTGGCCAGAATACTTCAGTCGTTACCCAACGAGGAATAATGTAACCTTTGTGCTAAATAAATCTGATATTACCGACCTGTCTCCTGGTATAAGACAAGACAAGCTTCCTACAGTCATTCTTTCTGCAAAAAGCCACGATGGACTTGAGGTGCTTGGAGATCATCTGAAGAGCTGTATGGGCTATACAGGAACTAATGAGGGCTCTTTTGTAGCGCGACGTCGACATATTGAAGCGCTAAATAATACAGAAAACTATCTAATGTCAGGAAAAAAACAATTGTTAAGAGCGGCCGCAGGAGAATTACTGGCTGAAGACTTACGTCATGCACAGCAATCTCTGTCATCCATAACGGGTGTTTTTAGTAGTGATGATTTATTAGGACAAATATTCGGAAGCTTCTGTATCGGAAAGTGACTAATAAATGATTTTAAGTCATAAATTTATTCTATAAATTTTAGCCAACAACAACAAACGCATTATATGAATAATCCACAAATAATCCACAAATAATCGTCAAATTATCAACATCTTATACACAGCTTCTACTTGTTTAGAGCTATTATCTGCGAAAATATGCTGTCTATAAACACAGTCACCTATATTTTATAACTTGTTGTTTTCAAACGTTTTTATTTACTTTAAGTTTTTTATTTTTTTTTATAAAAGTTGTGGATAACTCAACTATTTGTGGCTAGACTAGACTGTAAATAAAAGTAAATTTTTTGTGTTTAAGGGGTAATAAAGCTTGGCTCAAGTCGTCTGGAAAAAATGTTTATGTCTTCTCGAAGAAGAGTTGCCAAAACAGCAATTTAAAACCTGGATAAAGCCCCTTGAGCTTGGCTCAATTGATGAAATCGCTCTTGATAAAGATGTGCTCTTATTAGCACCTAATCATTTCATACGAGACTGGGTTCTGGACAAGTTTATTTCACGTATCACAGAAATATTTCAACAGCTTAGCGGAGTGCGCTGCTTTGTTAAAGTAGAGTCGTCTCTTGGAAGTAAATCATCAAATAAACCTGATTCACTTGAGGCGTCACCATCTCAACCACAAATTATTACTAGCAAACTATTACCAGCAACGACTTCTATAAGAATATCTTCAGACAGGACAAGGGACACCGTAGAGGGTGGCCTAAATCATAAAAGCTTCTTGAACTCCACTTTCACATTTGATTCTTTTGTCGAAGGGAAGTCTAATCAATTAGCTTTAGCAGCATCAAAACAGATATCAGAAAATCCTGGTGGTGCTTACAATCCGTTGTTTATTTATGGTGCAGTAGGCTTGGGTAAAACTCATCTAATGCATGCAGTTGGCAATAGCCTTCGACAACAAAAACCAAATGCCAAAATCATATATTTACACTCTGAGCGGTTTGTTGCAGATATGGTTAAAGCATTACAATTAAACGCCATCAACGACTTCAAAAGATTTTATCGCTCTGTAGACGCACTTTTGATCGATGATATGCAATTCTTTGCTGGAAAAGAGCGTTCACAGGAAGAATTTTTTCATACCTTCAACGCTCTGTTAGAGGGTGGAAAACAAATGATACTTACTTGTGACCGTTACCCAAAAGAGATTGATGGCTTAGAAGAACGTTTAAAATCTCGTTTTGGATGGGGTCTCACTGTTGCGGTAGAGCCACCAGAATTAGAGACCAGAGCTGCAATATTAATAAAAAAAGCTACTCAAGCGCGCGTCAATTTACCAACAGAAGCAGCCTTTTTTATTGCACAAAGAATACGCTCCAATGTACGAGAGCTCGAGGGAGCATTAAAAAGAGTGATAGCAAGTGCTCACTTCACAGGTAGTCCTATTAATGTCGATCTCATACGTGAATCTTTGAAAGATTTACTTGCCATACAGGATAGGCTGGTAACTATTGATAATATACAGAGAGTAGTATCTGAATATTACAAGTTAAAAATGTCCGAGCTTTTGTCCAAAAGACGTAGCAGATCAATAGCAAGACCTAGACAAGTAGCAATGGCACTCGCCAAAACATTAACTAATCATAGTTTACCCGAAATCGGTGAAGCATTCGGAGGTCGTGATCATACTACTGTATTACACGCATGTAGAAAGATTAAAGAGCTCGAAGAAGAAAGTTTGGATATGCAAGATGACATGAAACATTTAATGCGCGCCTTAACCACTTAGATATATTTACCTATAAGATGTAAAAATCAAACTTTAAATTGGATTATTAGTTGATGAAATTCAAAATTTCCCGTGAAGATTTACTCCAGCCCCTGCAATTAGTAGTTGGGGTAGTTGAAAGAAGACAGACACTACCAATACTGTCTAATGTTTTAATAGTATTAAAAGATAACTGCCTATCCATCACAGGAACTGACCTCGAGGTTGAAATTGTTGGCCATGTAATGCTTAGAGACCCTGAGGCCGATGGCGAGATAACTGTACCTGCACGTAAATTAATGGATATATGTCGATCTTTACCAGAATCAACAGATATTACGTTTACAGAAAAAGACGGAAAAGTTCAGATAATAAGTGGTCGAAGCCGATTTACACTTTCTTCCCTTCCAGCTGACGAGTTTCCAAGTATAGATGAAGGTGACTCAGGCAAATCATTTAATATCAGCAATAAAGAGATAAATAATCTTATTAGTCGAACTTCTTTTGCGATGGCTCAGCAAGATGTGCGTTATTATCTGAATGGTATGCTGTTAGACCTGAATGATAACAGGGTTAGAACAGTAGCCACAGACGGACACAGATTAGCTATGATGGATTCTGGGAAAATAGAACTTCATGGTGAGAAAACTCAGGCAATAATTCCAAGAAAGGCCGTTATTGAACTCTCTAGATTGCTACCTGATAATGGAGAGGCTTCAATAACACTAAGTGACAATCATATGAAGGTGGTAACCGAGGGTTTCCGTTTTACCTCTAAACTAGTTGATGGGGCTTATCCTGACTATGATCAAGTCATACCAAAAGATGGCGATAAACAGATGGTAGGCCCAAGAACTGACTTACAAAGTGGTTTTAGTCGAGCAGCTATTTTATCTAATGAAAAATACCGAGGCGTTAAACTAATACTTCAAAAAGGTATCTTGACTCTTTTGGCTACAAATCAGCAAGAAGAAGCGAGAGAAGAGGTTACTGTTAAATATAACCATGATGAACTAGAGCTTGGGTTTAATGTAAGCTATATTATTGATATTCTTAATATTTTAACTGGTGAAGATGCAAGTTTTACTTTTTCTAATGCTGGCAGCAGTGTGTTAATCGAAGACCCGGCGAACCCAAATTCCACATACGTTGTAATGCCAATGCGCCTATAACCTGAAATTATGTACCTTAAAAAAATTGGTATACACGGCCTAAGAAATTTAACTAGCAACGAAGTATCGTTATCTCCAACTTCTAATTTCTTTTTTGGTGAAAATGGTAGTGGAAAAACAAGCCTCCTTGAAGGGTTGTATGTCCTTGGTCGTGGAAGATCATTTCGATCACGCACATTAGACCCTGTAATTAATGAAAACGAAGAGTCCTGTACAGTTTTTGGGTTAATCGATAAAAATAATGTAAACATATCTTTGGGTGTCACAAGATCTCGAAATAACGATTTTAAGTTTAAAATGAATGGGCAGAAGGTCAATAATTCATCATCTTTAGTAGACACAATGCCGCTTTTACTCATTAATTCCGATATATTCAAACTTTTAGACGGCGGACCTCAATTTAGACGACAGTACTTGGATTGGGGATTGTTCCACGTGGAACATTCATACAGAAAATTACTAAAAAACTTTAAACGAACTCTTAAGCAGCGGAATTCATTGTTGCGGTGTGATAGAATAAACATTGATATACTTAATTCATGGAATACCGAATTTGTGAGCCTTGCAGAAGCAATTGATAAATATAGAAAGGTTTATCTTGTGGGCTTAGTTGAAAAAATAAAATGGGTCTTAAGTGAAATTACAGATCTGGGTAATTTTGAATTCAAATATTATTCAGGTTGGGATACTGATAAAAAATTATTAGAAATACTCGAGAAGAATCAACAGAGGGATATAAACATGAGAGTAACGACTCATGGGCCCCAGAGGTCAGATTTACGGATTAGTCTTGATGCAAAACCGGCCAACGAGGTTTTGTCTAGAGGCCAATCAAAAATTTTGGTAGCTGCAATGCAAATAGCTCAAGGTTATTTGTATTATGAAAAAACAGCAGAAAAATGTTTATATTTGATAGATGACTTACCCTCCGAGTTAGATTTATCTCACAGAAAAAAAGTAGGTAAATTATTATGGGATCTAGGCGCACAAACTTTTATAACTGGTGTGCTTAAAGAAGATCTGCTAAACAGTTGGCCCAAAGAAGATCTTAATATGAAAATGTTTCACGTGGAACATGGAAAGATTACTCAATGATCAAAGAAAAATATTTATCTAGGATTTATATATGAGCGAAGATCAGATATATGATTCAGACAGTATAAAAGTTTTAAAAGGTTTAGATGCAGTTAGAAAGCGCCCAGGAATGTATATTGGAGATACAGACGACGGTACTGGATTGCATCATATGGTCTTTGAGATAGTTGATAATTCCATAGATGAGGCACTTGAAGGGCATTGCTCTGAAATTGTTGTCACCGTTCATCATGATGAGTCTGTAACGGTTTCTGATAATGGTCGCGGCATACCTACTGAGATACACGAGGAAGGTGTGTCAGGCGCCGAAGTAATCATGACGGTTTTACACGCGGGCGGAAAGTTTGACGAAGACAGCTACAAAATATCAGGCGGCTTACATGGGGTAGGCGTCTCAGTGGTAAATGCGTTATCACGACATGTGAAATTAACTATAAAACGTGGCGGCGAAATACATGAACAAACTTACAAGCATGGAATTCCTGATTCACCGCTAACATTAATGGGACAAACAAAGGAAACTGGCACTGCAATACACTTTATACCCTCTACGGAAACTTTTACTAATATTGAATTTCATTATGAGATTTTAGTTAAAAGGCTCAGAGAGCTCTCGTTTTTAAATTCCGGTGTGAGGATTGTGCTAAAAGATGAGAGAACAGCCAAAGAAGATATTTTTGAGTATGAGGGTGGATTAAGAGCATTTGTCGATTACTTAAATACCAATAAACTTACTATCAATAAAGCTGTGCATTTCTCTAAGTTTCGCGATGATGGAGTTGGAGTAGAAATTGCGCTTCAGTGGAACGACACCTACCAAGAAAACATTCTATGTTATACGAATAATATCCCTCAAAGAGACGGTGGAACTCATTTAGCCGGCTTTAGATCAGCGCTTACTAGAAGCCTCAATACTTATATTGAGAAAGAAGGCATTGGTAAAAATAATAAAGTGAGCACTTCAGGAGACGACGCTAGAGAAGGCTTGACAGCTATTGTTTCTGTAAAAGTTCCAGACCCTAAATTTTCGTCGCAGACAAAAGAGAAATTAGTAAGCTCTGAAGTAAAATCTGCTGTCGAACAAGAAATGGGAATACATTTTACAGACTATTTACTTGAAAACCCTCAAGAAGCAAAAAGCATAGTTAATAAGATGGTAGAGGCTGCAAGAGCTCGTGAGGCAGCAAGAAAAGCAAGAGACATGACTCGTCGCAAGGGAGCTCTGGATATCGCAGGCTTACCTGGTAAGTTGTCGGATTGCCAAGAGAAGGATCCAGCATTATCAGAACTCTACTTAGTTGAGGGTGATTCTGCTGGTGGCTCAGCAAAGCAAGGAAGGGACCGAAGAACCCAAGCGATCCTCCCATTGAAAGGCAAGATATTGAATGTTGAAAAAGCAAGATTCGATAAAATGTTATCTAGTGCAGAAGTTGGAACACTAATAACAGCACTTGGTTGTGGAATAGGTTCGACAGAATTTGACCCAGAAAAGCTTCGCTATCATACTATTTTGATAATGACGGATGCCGATGTTGACGGTTCACACATACGGACATTGCTTTTAACTTTTTTCTTTAGACAGATGCGTGAACTAGTAGAAAGAGGCAACATTTTCATAGCACAGCCGCCGCTTTATAAGATCAGCAAAGGAAAGCAGGAACAATACCTTAAAGATGATCAAGAGCTAACTAGTTTCTTGACGCAATCAGCACTAGAGGGGGCGAGCTTGCACGTCAATAATGATGCTCCGGGTATAAGTGGCGGACCTCTTGAAGAACTAGTATCTGAACATCGGCACGTTATGGCTATTATAGAAGGATTATCCCGAGCTCACCCAATAGAAATATTAAAAGCACTAATTCTTCTACCTAAAATTAACCCAAAAAATATGAATGGCGAGCCTTTTGTTAAAAAAATAGCCCAACAACTGTTGGAAGCTATGGATACAAAAAAGGTCTCTGGCAGCAAAAGCTATGTTATTTCACCCCATCGAGGAGAAGATCAGTACTTTTCTTTAGAAGTACTTATAACAGCACATGGTGTTCCGACTCCTTATTACTTCACGCGTGATTTCTTTGCCTCAACAGAGTACGACACCATTGCATCTTTAGGTCTAAAATTAACAGGCTTGCTAGAAGAGGGGGCGTACATAATGTGTGGGGAAACAAAAAAATCCATAGAAAGCTTTAGTGCCGGGATAGATTGGCTAATGGCTGAATCAAAGCGAGGCTATAACATACAAAGATATAAGGGCTTGGGAGAAATGAATCCAGCTCAGCTATGGGATACAACAATGAATCCAGAGGCCAGGAGAATGCTCAAAGTGACAGTTGAAGATGCAATTGCTGCTGACCTAATGTTTACAACTTTGATGGGTGACTTGGTTGAACCTAGACGTGACTTTATTGAAAAGAACGCATTAACTGTTACTAATCTAGACTTTTAGTTCTTTTTGAGCAGTTTCGATTATATTCTTCACATGTTCAGTTAAATGTCGGCTGTCCATATTTTTTGTATTAATAGCAGCAGCAATAACAACATGAATAGTTCCAGGCCACTTTAAAAAACCATGCTTTGGCCAACAATGCCCAGCGTTATGTGAGATCGGGAGTATAGGAACATTTGCAGCAATAGCCAAAGCAGCACCACTTCTACCATAGCGACCAATTACTCCAGGTTTGACCCTTGTTCCTTCAGGATATATGAGGACATTTTGACCATTTGATAACCTATCTGTTCCTTGAGATAGAATTTGTTTCAAAGCTTTTCTAGGGTTACCACGATCAATAGCAATAGGATGCATAAAATACAGAGCCCAGCCGAAAAAAGGGATCCAGAAAAGCTCTTTTTTTAAAATAGTGCTTACTGGCCTAAGTAATCGCTGAAGATAAAAGGTTTCCCATCCTGACTGATGCTTGCTTAGTATAACGCAAGGTGTATCGGGTATATTTTCTAAGCCATCAACTATTAGTTTTATTCCACAACTCAGGTGTAGCCACTTAATGATAATTTCATTAGCAAAGGTAGCTACATTTTGGCGTAATTTGATTGGTAGAATAGCGCCTAACGTGCAGGTAAATGTTCCGAAAATGGTTATAACTATACCGTATAAAGTATAAAATAGTGTTGAACGTATAAAAGAAATTAATATTTTCATATTTATATAAAGTGATAATTTAACCATCGCATAAGTAGTCTGCAACGCAGGCTAAATCATCAAAAATTCTTGTTTGTTTTAAAATTAGGTTCTGTTCTTTCTTTAGTTGAATTTCAGTATTACTTCCCTTGCCTGTTCGAACTAAAATCGGTGAACAATTATATTTAAGGCCAGCTTGAAGATCACGAAGACTATCACCAACTATATGAACACCTGTTAGATCTATATCCAGTTCTTCAGTTATCTGATCTAAAAGTCCAGATGCTGGTTTTCTGCATCCACAGTCATCTTCAGGTGTATGAGGACAAAAGAATATTCCGCTAAGCGTGACATTAGAGCTTAGTAATAAATTTTTTAGTTTAAAATGCATTGCTTCGAGTGCATCGTAACTAAAAAAACCTCGTCCAATACCGGATTGATTTGTGGCGATAACTATTTTATAGCCAGAACGAAACAATCTTACAATAGCATCGATACTTCCGGGAATTGGCCTCCACTCATCGGCTGTTTTTATATAAGTATCTGAATCTTGGTTTATTACGCCATCCCGATCAAGAATAATTAGTTTGACCATAAGATAAGCTTACCTTTGTAAATTCTTATAAAATCAATCAAGATCCATCATCTCGCTGGAACCAATAATGAAATGTCAGCTACCTGAAGAAATAAAGCCCTTAATTTGTGCAACAATACAAGACGATTGATACGTGTTTCATCATCGTCAGTCACAACCATAACATCATCGAAGAAATTATCTATAGGTATGGCAAGGCCAGACAATAGTTTTAATACTGACGTATATGACTGTTCGTGGAGCAATGGCTGTATTTCTTTCTCAAGATTTTCAACTATTTTAGATAATGCTAGCTCTGACGGCTCGCACAAAAGGCCCTTATTAATTGGTGTCGACATATCCTTTAATGGATTTTTTGCAAGTATATTGGATACTCTTTTGTTTGCAGCAGCTAATGTTGCGGCTTCAGGGAATCTAGTAAACGCGTGGACTGCATGTACGCGCCGATGTATATCGAGAGGGTTATTTAGTTTTCTGGCAGAAACAGATAAAAGAACTTCAGTTGGTATACCTTCTTCTTCATACCAAGCTCTAAAGCGGTCTTTGACGTAAGTGAGTACTTGCTTACTAATTTGATCATCATCAGTCTGCAGTTGCTGGTGCCCTGTAGCTGCCCTTTTTAAAACCTCATAAAGATTTAAATTTATATTATGCTCAATGATTATTCTAAGTAGCCCAAGGCTGGAACGGCGGAGTGCAAATGGGTCTTTTGAGCCAGATGGTTGTTGTCCGATACCAAATATTCCAACTAATGTATCTAGACGATCACAAATAGCTAAAGTTATACCTATAGCTGTTTTGGGTATTGCATCCTTAGAAAATTTTGGTAAGTAGTGCTCTTGTATCGCCTCAGCAACTTCAGGCTTTTCACCATCGTTAGTTGCATAATACTTTCCCATGATTCCTTGAAGACTTTCAAACTCTCCAACCATATCTGTCACTAAGTCTGACTTACATAACTGGGCTGCCCTAACTGATAATGGTATATCGGCATTAACTATAGGTGCAATATACTCTGCGAGAGCACTTAGGCGGTCTGTCTTTTCGTATATAGTACCGAGCTGTTCTTGAAAAATTATAGACTTTAGTGACTCTCTCCTTTTCTCGAGCGTAGTTTTTTTATCAGTGTTATAAAAAAAAGCAGAATCGGATAGTCTCGGCCGAATAACTCTTTCATTGCCACGAATTATTTGAGAGGGATCTTTGCTCTCAATATTAGAAATTGTTATGAAAAGTGGTAAAAGCCCACCGTCAGTGTTAGTTAAATGAAAATATTTTTGATGCTCTGACATTGACGAAATTAGTGCTTCGGTTGGCACTACTAGAAATTCTCTGTCAAAGCTACCTAGAAGCGCTACAGGCCATTCATTAAGTGCTGTGACTTCATCAAGTAATGAGGCATCAACAATAGCTATTCCGCATACTTTTTTTGCTGTTTTCTTTATAGCAGAGCTTATTAGCTCTCTACGTTCAGAGAAACAAGGGATTACATAGGCTTCGCGGAGACAAGATTCATATTCCCTTGGTTCATTTACTATAATTTGATTCTTGCTATGAAATCGATGACCATAAGTTATATTACTTGCTTTTAAGCCCATAATTTGTGAATTGATAATTTTGTTACCAAACAGAATTAATACCCATTGTAAGGGGCGAATAAACTCAAAAGTATTTGAACCCCATCGCATCTTCTTTGGAATTGGTAGTGCGCTTATGGCTTCTCTAATCAAATTTTCTGTAAGGTCTTCTACTTTTAACCCTGGTTTTTTCGATTTACTGAATAATTTTTCTTTTCCTTGATTGTTTCCAATCATCTCAGATAATGATTCTATCGGAATATTATTTTTTTTTGCAAACGCTATGCCAGCGGCGGTTGGTTCACCTGCTGCATCAAATGCAATTTTTGTAGGAGGTCCCCAGATAGTGATTTCTTTACTAAGTGCTTGTTCATCAAGATTTTCAAGTAAAACTGCTATTCTTCTCGGAGTGGCAAAAACTTTTGTCTTGCCGAAGCCAAAGGTATTATTCCTGAATCCACTAGCAATATGATCATGAAACGCGTTAGCAAGATTCATTAATGCTTTAGGTGGAAGTTCTTCTGTGCCTATTTCCACTAAAAAATCAGCCATTACTTTTTTCCCCAATACGCCTTATTGCCCTATCTGCCATTTCTTTTGATGCTAATGGAAATCCAAGTGCACTTCTTGAATTGAAGTATGCTTCTGCAACAGACTTGGCTAGAGTTCGAATCCTTAAAATATAACGCTGCCTCTCAGTTACTGATATTGCGTGGCGTGCATCAAGCAAATTGAATGCATGCGAAGCCTTTATAACCATCTCGTAACCTGGTAACGGAAGCCCTTTATCAACAAGTCGCCGACAATCGGATTCGAGTTGATTAAATGTTTCGCGCATGAAATCAATATCAGCTTCTTCGTAGTTATATGCTGACATTTCAACCTCGTTTTGATGAAATACATCTCCGTAGGTTACAATACCCTGATCGCCACTGGTCCAGACCAGATCATATACATTGTCAACCTCTTGAAGATGCATGGCAATACGCTCAAGACCATAGGTTATTTCTCCAGCTACTGGAAAGCATTCAAGACCGCCTACTTGCTGAAAATATGTAAATTGTGTTATCTCCATTCCATTAAGCCATACTTCCCAGCCGAGCCCCCATGCACCGAGCGAGGGAGACTCCCAGTTATCCTCAACAAAACGAATATCATGTATTGTTGTATCAATTCCTAACATTTTGAGTGAGTCCAAGTAGAGTTGCTGTATATTTGATGGCGAAGGTTTTAGTATCACTTGAAATTGATAATAATGTTGAAGGCGATTTGGGTTATCGCCATACCGACCATCTGTTGGCCTTCGACATGGTTGAACATAAGCGGAGTTCCAAACTTCTGGTCCAATAGCACGCAAAAAAGTAGCTGGATGAAATGTACCTGCACCAACTTCCATATCAAGGGGTTGCAAAATAACACACCCATGATCAGACCAAAATTTTTGTAAGGATAAGATTAACTCTTGAAACGAAGTACAATCCTTCTTAATTTGCGACACCTAGGCTTCCTCTTAGAATATAATATTAATGATTATAAGGCTGCAGACAATGAATAGTAAGTATTTATAAAATCAGTTACTGACATCTTGCTGTGGTCTTTTATTTTTTTTTAATATTTCAAATATTTTAGCAGGAAAAATCTCTTATGATAGATAATAAAATTGATAAATTTACTATATATGGACATCAAGCGTGTGGATTTTGTCGTCAAGCAAAGACAGTTCTTCAGGCAAATCTTATACAGTTCGATTACATTGATATTCATACAGAAAATATAAACCCAGATGATCTAGCTCAAAAAATTGGAAAGCCTGCAAATACAGTCCCACAAATTTTTTACAATAACTCATACATAGGTGGGTACCAAGAGCTGATGAAATATCTTAGAGATAAGAATATGATCAACTAGTTCTCGATCGTTAGTTACCCAAAGATGGAAGCCACGTTGCAATTGAAGGCCAAATGGCAAGTTGTGCCATAAGTATTATTTGTATTGCTATAAAGGGCATCACCCCTTTATAAATATCCTGTATGTGTACGCTATTTGGCGCTACACCTTTTAGATAAAATAATGAAAAACCAAATGGTGGTGTTAAAAAAGAAGTTTGTAAATTTACTGCAATCATAATACCAAGCCAAATCGGATCAAGACCTAATCCAAGCAAAGCTGGGGCAACAATTGGAACAACCACATAAGTTATTTCTATAAAATCGAGAATAAATCCAAGAAGAAATATTAGCAACATAACCAAAAATGTTGCTCCAAAAAGACCTCCAGGTATATTTTTCAAAAGATCTTCTACTAATTGGTCTCCACCAAAACCTCTAAAAACTAAAGAAAAGATAGATGCACCAATTAATATCAGGAAAATCATAGAGGTAATTTCGGTAGTTTTTTGGGCCACTTTTTTTAATAAGTCACATGAAAGCATATTTGCATTATAAGTAAGCAGAATCGCTCCAATTGCACCTATGCCTGCTGCTTCTGTTGGAGTGGCTAAACCGAACAAAATAGACCCTAGTACTGAAAAAATCAGTATTACAGGCGGCATTAAAGGTTTAAGTAGCTGAAAAAAACTATTTTTTATTTTTTGTTCAGTGACAATTGGTATAGATCGTGGTTCAAAACGTGCGACAAGCATCAAATAAACTATATACATGATTATTAACAGCATTCCTGGGACAACTGCACCTAAGAAAAGATCACCAACGGATATAGTTTTTGGAGCAAAAATTCCCTGAGCAAGCTGGGCTTGCTGATAAGAATTTGCAATGATGTCACCCAGTAACACTAAAGCGATTGATGGCGGGATGATTTGTCCAAGGGTTCCTGTCGCACAAATAGTCCCAGATGCTAGAGAGGGAGAATACCCCTGTTTGAGCATAGTAGGTAAAGAAATCAGCCCCATAGTCACTACAGTTGCGCCTACAATTCCTGTGCTAGCAGCCAACAGCATACCGACTATAACAACCGATATACCGAGCCCCCCTTTAAAATTTCTTAATAATTGAGACATACTATTCAGTAGGTTTTCAGCTAAGCTAGACTTTTCTAGCATTACACCCATAAAAATAAATAATGGAACTGCTATTAGGATAGTATTATCAATTATTCCGTATAATCGATTTGGCAAAGCATGCAAAAAATCCATATCGAAGATATTGGCTACGTTACCGTATACTGCGAATAAAAGTGCAGTTCCTGCCAATGAAAAAGCAACAGGATAGCCCGCCATCATTATTAAGCAAACAGAAGCAAACATAATTATAGGGATATATTCAAGCATCTGAATCAATCTCTACTTCACTTTTAATTTTATCAAATAGAAATAAAGAATTTTTTATAACTTCAGAAATTCCCTGTAGCAAAAGACATACAGGCATAGTTATTAATAATGTTTTCAACAGATATATATACGGAAGGCCCCCTGCCTCCATTGAAACTTCTCGTATAGACCAACTGCTTATTACGTAATCCCAGCTGAGAGTTAAAATCACAATGCAAACGGGCATCAAGAACACTAATGTACCTAGTACTTGAATTATCGCCTGAGTATGAGGACTGAACTTTTGGTAAAAAATATCGATACTAACATGCCCTCTTCTCTTTAGTGTAAAAGCTGCGCCCATCAAAAAAACCAGCGCATGCATGTAAGTTAACGATTCCTGTAGAGCAATCGACCCGATTTCAAAAAAATAGCGCATTAAAACTATTAAACCCATTAAGAAAACCATTAATAGGACTGCCCATGAAACTATTTTTCCTGTCCATTCAGTAAAATTATCTATATTCGTTGCTATCTTACGAATAAAAAGGTGAAATTTACAGTTGATGAAATGTTTAATACTCATAATATGCGTATATTTTACCAGTCAATTATCATTTGTTGATTTTGTCATATTACTGTCATGAATGTAGATTAAAATGATTCTCAATGAAAAATCATCAAAGGAGATTCAATGTGAGAATCATTAGTATAAAAAATTACATTGTTGTTGTTAGCCTACTTTCTTTTAGTTCTACTCTATTCGCCGCATCTCGTGATTATATCAGTGTTGTAGGATCCTCAACAGTGTACCCTTTTGCCACAGTGGTGGCAGAGCGCTTTGGAAAAAATACTGGTAGTCTGACACCTAAAATAGAATCTACTGGTTCAGGTGGTGGAATGAAATTATTTTGTTCTGGCATTGGTACAAAATACCCAGATATTACAAATTCATCAAGACGAATAAAAGAATCTGAGTTTAAAAAATGCCAAGATAACGGCGTAACGGAAATCATCGAAGTTCTTATTGGTTACGACGGCATTGTATTGTCAAATTCTATCCAATCAAAAAAAATGAATTTAACACGTAAAGATATTTATTTAGCTTTGGCAGACAAAATTCCAAATTCAAACGGCAAATTGGTAAAAAACCCAAATAAAACCTGGCAGGATGTTAATCCTTCACTACCGGATAAAGCAATTGTCGTGATCGGTCCTCCACCCACATCTGGAACTCGTGATGCTTTTGTAGAGCTTGCAATGGAAGGCGGAGCTAAAAGCTTTAAAGCTCTCAAAGCTTTAAGAGAAAGCAAGGATAGCAATAAAATTATAGAGATGATGAGAGATCTCGATATACCTGCGAGTGCTTTTAATGAGAAAGGTAAGAAAGTTTTTAAGGCAATCACTCATGCTATTCGCGAGGATGGCGCCTACATAGAGGCCGGTGAAAACGATAACTTGATTATTCAGAAATTAGAGTCCAATCCAGATGCATTAGGTATATTTGGATATTCTTTTTTAGATCAAAATAGTGACAAGGTTCAAGGCTCAATAGTTGAGTTAGTAGAACCTACATTTGAAAGTATAGCTGATAAAACTTATTCGATAGCACGTCCCTTATACTTTTATATTAAAAAAGCACATATAAATGTTGTACCTCGAATTGCTGACTATGCTGCAGAATTTAGTAGTGAAAAAGCATGGGGTCCAGAGGGTTATTTGGCTGATAAGGGTATGATCCCTATGAATAAAGATTTACGATCTAAGTTTTCAGACGACATAAAAAACATGACCACAATGAAGGGTGTGGAATAACAAGAATCTCTTGCCCAACCCTTCGTTATAGTCTGCTAAGATATTTCTCAGAGAGATTGCAAAAAAAATTTGCTTATTATTATGATAATATCCGGCTTGTGAGTATACTCATGAGCCGTTTTCAATTTCGAAATATGAAGGAATTTATGTAATGGGATTTGGTTCTTTAATTCTAGCTGTGCTTGGACTTAGCTTGATAGCATTTTATGCATCACGCGTAAAAGCTTTAAGTATGGCAAAACCTCTCGGCGGCATTCAGCAGCTGGCGTCACTACCCTTTTTTTATGGTATGCGTGCAGCAATATGGTGCGCCTTACCTGCATTAGCATTATTAATCATATGGTCTTTGTTTGATAATCACATAATTAGCACAATAGTTCTAAGCAACTTGCCAGATAGCGTCAAGCCAACTAATACTGATCAACATAATCTGTTAATAAACAGTATAGAAAATATATCAAGCGGTTCCCTAGATCCACAATTTGCTGACCCAAATTTGGTGTCTGCTTCAAAAATACTAGATCAGCTAAATAATACAGCCCAAAAATTACTAACTATATTAATATTATCCGTTTCTATTTTTTTTATGTCCTTTGCTTGGATAAAAGTTTCACCTAAATTGCATGCCAGGCAGATGGTTGAAAAAATGTTTAAATGGACACTCCTGATCGCGGCTTGTTTAGCTATTCTTGCTACGCTAGGTATTGTTCTTTCAGTATTATTTGAGGCAATAAGGTTTTTTCAGCTAGTGCCGGCAAGTGACTTTTTATTAGGCACTGAGTGGAGCCCACAAATGGCTATTCGCTCAGATCAAGTTGGATCAACTGGAAGTTTTGGTGCCATACCACTATTTGTGGGCACCCTCTTAATTTCTTTTATTGCAATGTGTATAGCAGTTCCCGCTGGCTTAATGTCTGCGATTTATCTAGCAGAATACGCTAAACCTGTAGTGAGAAATTTTGCTAAGCCAGTACTTGAAATTTTGGCAGGAATTCCAACAGTAGTATATGGATTTTTCGCAGCTTTAACTGTCACTCCCTTCTTACGTGAGTATGGCGCAACTATTGGATTAGAAATATCGTCGGAAAGCGCTCTGTCTGCCGGGCTTGTAATGGGGGTAATGATAATACCATTTGTCTCTTCTCTAGCAGATGATGTTATAACTGCAGTTCCACAAAGTCTCAGAGATGGCTCTTTAGGCTTGGGGGCAACCAAATCTGAGACAATTAAAAAAGTCATTTTTCCAGCTGCATTGCCTGGAATAGTTGGAGGAGTTTTGCTTGCAGTTTCTCGTGCTATCGGAGAAACAATGATTGTAGTCATGGCAGCAGGTTTAGCTGCAAAAATGACCATTAACCCACTTGAAACTGTAACCACAGTGACAGTACAAATTGTTACCTTGCTAGTTGGAGATCAAGAGTTCGATAGCCCTAAAACACTTGCAGCTTTTGCCTTGGGGTTAATGTTATTCGTTGTGACTTTGATACTGAATTTTCTAGCACTGCGTATTGTGAATAAATATAGGGAGCAATATGACTAGTCTCTCTTCAGCAGCGCGTCAAGAAAAAATTCGGTCGGGCTTAAAAAAACGTCATCGTGCAGAAACTCGTTTTCGATTATACGGTGCAACTGCTATTACATTTGGATTAATGTGTGTTCTCTTTTTATTTTCTGATATCACCAGCAAAGGGTACAAGGCTTTTCAGTTAACTTATATTAATCTTAACGTAACTTATGATGAGGATGTTTTGGGTGTAAGTGACGCAAGCGATCTTTCTCAAATGGCTTTAGGTGATTTCCATGGCGCTGTGAAGGCTGGCTTAAGAGACAGATTTACTGATGTTGATGGCCGCAAAAATAAACGAGAGCTCTACAGTATATTAAGCAACGGAGCTGGCTATACTTTACGTGACCAATTGAAAGAAAATCCGAACCTATTAAACACTACAGCCAACATGTGGCTAATAGCCGATGATGATGTAGATACTTATTTTAAGAGTCTTAACAATAAAGATGGTCCTTTCAAAGGAAGGATGACAGAGAATAAGGAGACTTGGCTGCAAAGCTTAATTGAATCTGGCGAAGTAGAGACACGCTTTAACACAAAGTTCTTTTCCAAGGGAGATTCTCGAGAGCCAGAGCTAGCAGGAATATATGGAGCTGCGATGGGTTCTTTTTATACACTACTTATTACGATAATTCTTGCTTTTCCGTTGGGTGTTGCCGCTGCAGTCTATCTCGAAGAATTTGCACTTCGTAATAGATGGACTAATTTCATCGAAGTCAATATTAATAATCTTGCAGCTGTTCCATCTATAATTTTTGGATTATTAGGCTTAGCAGTTTTCATTAATTTTTTCGATGTACCTCGTTCAGTACCACTAGTGGGTGGTTTAGTTCTAACATTGATGACTTTACCAACAATAATTATTTCAAGCAGAGCAGCTATTAAGTCAGTTCCGCCGTCAATACGTGAGGCTGCCATCGGAGTGGGCGCTTCTCCTATGCAAGTTGTCTTGCACCATGTGTTACCTCTAGCAATGCCTGGAATGCTAACGGGAGCAATAATCGGAATGGCAAGAGCTTTGGGTGAAACAGCTCCTTTATTGATGATTGGCATGGTGGCGTTCATTGTAGACATTCCAACAGGATTTAATGATCCTGCAACAGTATTACCTGTTCAGATTTTTCTTTGGGCAGACAGCCCAGAGAGAGCTTTTGTAGAAAAAACATCAGCTGCGATCATGGTATTACTGGCATTTTTGGTAATAATGAATACAGTAGCTGTAGTTTTGCGCAAACGCCTTGAGCGTCGATGGATGTAGGGATTAAAAATTATTATGAGTATAATTAAAAACCACGGTAAAGAAGCTGATTATCCAGAAGAAACAGTTGGTGTGCCATTAACAGAGAATCCAAAAATGTCTGTTAGAAACCTTAATGTTTCTTATAACGATAAACAGGCTATATTTGATTTATCCTTGGATATTGGAAAACACGAAGTAATCGCAATGATTGGGCCTTCAGGCTGCGGTAAATCTACATTTCTTAGGTGTTTAAATAGGATGAATGACACTATTGAGAACTGTAAAGTTGCTGGCATGATTACTTTAGACGACCAAAATATATATTCAAATTCAATGGATCCTGTTGCATTGAGAGCACAAGTAGGCATTGTTTTTCAAAAACCTAATCCTTTTCCTAAATCAATTTATGATAATGTCGCATATGGACCAAGATTACATGGACTGGTTAGCAGTCGCGCCGAAATAGATGAAATTGTTGAGCAAAGCCTCACTAGAGCCGGATTGTGGGGGGAAGTAAAGGATCGTCTTGATCAACCTGGTACAGGTTTTTCAGGTGGTCAACAACAAAGACTATGTATAGCAAGAGCAATCGCAATAAGTCCAGAGGTTATTTTGATGGATGAACCGTGCTCTGCACTGGATCCGATTGCTTCTGCAAAAATAGAGGAACTGATCGCCGAGTTATCAGAAAATTACACTATAGCTATAGTAACTCATTCCATGCAACAGGCAGCTCGAGTTTCGAATCGAACGGCTTACTTTCACTTGGGGCGCTTGGTGGAAGTTAACGATACAGAAAAAATATTTACCGCGCCAACACATCAGTTAACAGAATCATATATAACCGGGCGTATTGGTTGATGGGTAGACTCTTTAATTTGGAGGGTAATAATGATGAGTCCTAAAATAGTTATGGATAATTTAAAGCTGGATAAACACATTTCAAAAAAATTTAATGAAGATCTCGAGGATATCAAAACAGCCATGCTTGCTATGGGTGGTTTAGTAGAGAAACAGCTTGAAGATTCTATCGCGGCAGTTATAAACGCAGATAGTAAGCTAGCTGAACATATTATTTCAACTGAAAACAAAATTGATGAGATGGAAAAAGATATCGATGAGACATGCATAACCCTTATTGCCCGCCGACAACCTGCTGCTACAGACTTACGCTTAGTAATGGCAGTTAGTAAAACAATAAGAGACCTAGAGCGTATTGGAGATGAAGCTCAAAAAATTGCAAAAATGGCTATTAAATTGACTGAGGAAGGCCATCCACGTGGCTATCAAGAAGTAAGACATATCGGGATCTGTGTTCGTAAAATGCTTAGAGATTGTCTAGATGCATTTTCAAGATTTGATGCTGACTCTGCAATTTCAACTATGCTTCAAGATGAGCAGGTGGATAAAGACTACAGAACTGCTATACGTGAAACAATTACTTTTATGATGGAAGATCCACGAAGCATATCACGCTCTATGAACGTTCTTTGGGTGCTCAAGTCACTTGAGCGTGTGGGTGACCACGCCAAGAATATTTGTGAACAAGTAGTGTATCTTGTTCAAGGTACAGATATAAGATAATCTCAACGATTTCGCTATATATGAAATAGTTTTTTAACTATATTTTTAGTGTTTCATTAAAAGAATCTTTGTTGCACTCGTATGGTCCCAATTATCTTATGTTAATTTTCTGTGGATTTGAGTTATGATACTGACAATTTAAACTTGGAGCTTTATCAGTGAAAGAGTTATTTATCAACAATATAGCATGGGCACAAAAAGTAAAAAAAAATGACCCTGCTTTTTTTCAAAGACTCTCTTTGCAACATGCGCCAGATTATTTATGGATCGGGTGCTCAGATAGCAGAGTACCGGCTAATGAAATCATTGGCTTGATGCCAGGCGAGCTTTTCGTTCATAGAAATGTTGCCAATCTAGTAGTTCATGATGACCTTAATTGTTTATCTGTAATTCAGTACGCTATTACAGATTTGAAGGTTAAGCATGTAATTGTTTGTGGTCATTATGGTTGTGGAGGCATAACTGCGTCTGTAAAAAATCAAAAGCTCGGAACACTAGTTGATAACTGGTTGCTCAATGTAGATAATGTACAAAACCTGCATCGTGCCAGCATAGAAAAAGAAAACACCCAAGAAAGAATTATTGATCAGCTATGTGAATTAAATGTTATTGAACAGGTAGCCAATGTATCAAAAACTAGTATCGTTTCAGATGCTTGGTCACAAGGTCAAAAAGTTACGATACATGGATGGATTTATAGCATGACAGATGGATTACTCAGTGATCTTGATATGAATATTTCTAGTGCTGAAGATCTGAAGATTCAGTACACACAGGCAATTGACAGAATCAATGATCGTTTCAAGCTCAGTTCGGAAAATGAGTAATTTAACTTGATTAGGTGATATAGGTTTTTTATGCTGGTTATCATTTCCCCCGCAAAAACTTTGGATTATATTACACCCTCGGCAACCATTGATTATAGTATACCGATGTTTATCAGTGACTCGGCCGAGCTCATCGATCAGCTAAAGCAACTGAACCCACAAGAAATTTCTAATTTAATGAAAATTAGTGAAAAATTAGGGAATATTAATTTTTCACGGTATTTAAGTTGGGATTCAGAGCCTAATTTTGATAACGCTAAACAAGCAGTTTTAGCCTTCAAGGGCGACGTTTATACCGGCCTTGATGTTGAAAGTCTCTCGTCAAAAGAACTTAATTGGGCACAAAATCATCTAAGAATATTATCAGGCCTATATGGCTTGCTGCGTCCTTTGGATTTAATGCAACCTTATCGATTAGAAATGGGAACCAATTTCAAAACGACTCGAGGTAAAGATTTATATGAATTTTGGGGGAATAAGATTACGAGTAAACTTAACCAAACACTCCATAAAAATAATTATGGCGTGGTTATTAATTTAGCTTCCAAAGAATATTTCAAAGCGATCAAATCAGATTCCCTTGATGCAAGAATAGTGACTCCTGTATTCAAAGACTGGAAAAACGATAAATACAAAATTATTAGTTTTTTTGCGAAAAAAGCTAGAGGTATGATGAGCCGTTATATTATACAGCTTCAAATTCAAGATCCTGAGGAAATAAAATCGTTTGATACGGGTGGGTATAAGTTCGATAGTTCTGAATCAACAAAAAACGAATGGATTTTTACAAGAAAAGCGATGGAATAAACACTACATGGCGTTAAAAAAAACATTCTCCAAAGCCTGCGAGAACAACCGTCAACCGATATTAAATCGACTTATTAAAATCTTTTCTAATACATCTGATGTATTAGAGATTGGTAGTGGCACTGGGCAACACGCAGTTTTTTTTTCCTCAAATCTTCCACATCTTGTTTGGCATGCGTCAGATCTTCCATGTAACCACGGCACTATCAATGCTTGGATTGAGAGCAGTTCAGCCTCAAATGTTCGGAGCCCATTAGTGTTTGATGTTAACTCTACGCAATGGACAAATAGCTTAGTTGACGGATTATTTACAGCAAACACTTGTCATATTATAACTTGGTCATCTTTAGCTAATTTTTTTGGACGTCTTCATACTATACTAGCCCCCGGTGGAATTTTTGTTATCTATGGGCCATTTAAGTATGGTGGAAAATTTACAAGTCAAAGCAATCAGGAATTTGACCTTATCCTTAAAAATAACCATTCTCATCAGGGCATAAGAGATTTTGAGGCACTGGATGAACTAGCAGCTGGTGTAGGGTTAAAATTAATAGAGGATTATCCCATGCCCGCAAATAACCAGCTATTAGTATGGAAACGTGAGTAACAAAATTAAATTACTTATAAGGAAGTTTATTAGAAGCAAGGTTTATGTATTCCTTGATATGAACTTCTTCTTGATTTAAAAATTTTTGTATTGCATCCGAAAAATCTGGATGTTCAATCCAATGAGCAGAATAGACTTCTATAGGTACAAACCCCCTTGAAATTTTATGCTCACCTTGAGCACCCGCATCAAAATAAGATAAATTCTTTTCGATCGAAAACTCTATGCCTTGATGATAACAAAGTTCGAAATGAAGAAATTCATATTCTGCATTACATCCCCAGTAACGTCCATAAAGACCATTATCATCAAAAAAGAATAATGCTGAAGCGATTTTTCCCCCATCACTACTACCCTTTTTCTCTGCTACAGACAGCATTATTTGCGATCCTAGAACATTTCCAATATTCTCAAAAAATTTGTGTGTGAGGTACCCATGTGTACCGTTTCTTTTTAGGTATGTCTGATGATACACCGAGCACATAAATTCCCACCAATCCGCTGTAATCTCTTCTCCTACCAGACGGGTAACATTAATATTTTCAGAGGATTTTCGTCGTTCTTTTAAAAGATTTTTTCTTTTTCTTGATGCGAACGTGCTTGTAAAATCATCGAAATCGCTATAATTGTGGTTCTTCCAGTGGTATTGCACCCCAACACGCTTCATTAACGACTGCGAAAAAACACCATTCAGTAGCCTATATCGCGGAAATAGTATGTGCCAGCTGGAAGCCCCCCATTTTTTTGCAAGAGACTTTATGTTTTTTAAGAGCACTAGTTCAATTAAATCCGGATTTATTCCGTCAGCAATACCTATGCGAGGTCCAGTTACAGGTGTGAACGGTATTGCAGTAACTAGCTTAGGATAATATTGGATACCATGCTGGTGATATGCATTTGCCCAAGAATGGTCAAACACATATTCTCCAGATGAGTGATTTTTTAGATAAAGAGGCATAGCTGCAACTGGAACACCGTCCTGTTCTAATAAAATATGCTTGGGAGTCCACCCAGTTCTATCACATACACTTCCAGAAGATTCCAGTAAAGAAATAAAAGCATGCTTAAGAAATGGATAATCAGTGCTGAACAACGAGTCCCAAATCTTTGAAGAACACTCATCAATTGACTGTAATATTTTTATTTTCAAGTATTAACTCTTACTACTTAAATGATGTTTTGCTGAAAACTTACATTGAAAGGAAGTGCCTTCACGAACCTTACTTTTTATTTTTAGTACTCCGCTATGTCGAATTAAAACATGTTTTACTATTGCAAGCCCTAGTCCAGTACCACCAGTTTCTGTAGAGCGGCTTTGGTCAACGCGATAAAAACGCTCTGTCAGTCTAGAAATATGCTGGGAATCTATACCGCAACCATCGTCAGAAATTTCTACTACAACAGAGTTATCTGCATTATAGGCTTTTATATCAATTGATGTTCCAATAGGATTGTGCTTGATAGCATTTAAAACTAAATTGGAAAATGCACTATATAATTCTTTTTGGTCTCCCGTGAGTTGGATATTTTGCTCTAAATCAAGTGATATTATATTTGGTTTCCCAGGAAAAATATTCTCACTGATAATTTTAACGTCATTATGAATCTGCAATAGCAGTTTTTCTAAATCAATAGGTGTTTTTGGAACAGGCACGGTGGTTGATTCAAGCTGTGAGAGCATTACTAAATCATCAGCTAAATAAATCATCCGATTCGTTTGCTCTTGTATTTGGGATAACGCTTTAACCCAAGTATTTGGTACACTCTTGGTATTATCCATCAGAGTTTCTGTATAGCCGGATAAAACTGTTAGCGGCGTTCGTAACTCATGAGATATATTTGCTAAGAAATCTTGCCGCATTTGTTCCAAATGTTTAAGTCGAGTTATATCTCGTGCAACCAAAATTATCTCGCCTTCGCCAAATGTAGTAGCACTAAACATAACAGTTCGGCTTTGATCATGTGCTGCCTTCAACTCAAGTTGTGTTGAGATATCTGGCCTTTCAATGAAGGCTATAAATCTTGGATCGCGAACTATATTAACTATAGATTGACCTTTGTCACTGTCCTTAAAGCCCAGTATTTTTATAGCAGAGGGATTCCACCACTGTAATACCCTCTCAGATGAAAGAGTGACTATAGCGTCTGGAAGGGCAGAGGTTACTTGACCAACTCGATCAGATAGATTTTTACGCCTTCTATCCGTTCTTATGTTTCTTTGTTGCATACGATACAAGCTGTTTGCCATATCGGCAGAGATACCAGTCACATCTGGAGGTGCCAATTTGCAGTCGGCTTCAATCCATCTATATACTTTTAAAAAATTTAAAAATACCCAGATAAGATATAGAAAAAAAACTATTAACATTGTGTAAACTAAAAAGTCATTCGCAAGACCAATAATTAATGCTAGAAGAGATAACAGCGAGATTAGTTGTATTTCTGTTTCCAGTCCTCTACGCAAAATTCAAACCTCACTTTGTTGGGTGATATTAGCAGAAAAGCGATAGCCAGAACCCCTAATAGTTTGTATTAAGCGATCATGCTTATCGACCATGATTGCTTTACGAAGTCGCCGGATATGTACATCAATTGTCCTCTCATCCAGATATACATTTTGCCCCCATACATGGTTTAATATCTGGTCACGTGTAAATACTCTGTTTTGATGCGCTAAAAAAAATTTTAATAATTTAAATTCTGTAGGTCCAAGATTGATGACTTGATTAGATATAGTCACATGATGACTGATGGGATCAAATTTTAATTGACCGATCTCTATTATTTGCTCAGCACTTTCAGCTTCGAAACGTCTCAATATTGCCTTGATTCTAGCTTTTAAATTTTTTGCTGAGAACGGTTTCGATATATAATCATCAGCCCCTGACTCTAAACCCTGTACTATATTGTCTTCTGTGATTCGTGCAGTGAGCATTATAATTGGAATATTTTTTGTTATATCATCTCTTTTTAAGCGCCTCATAAGCTCAATTCCTGAAGTTTCCGGCATCATCCAATCAAGCAGAATTAAATCTGGTTTTTTTTCTAAAATTATTACGTGAGCATTCTTAGCATTTTCGGCTTGCAAAACATTAAATCCTGCAATTTCAAGTGATGTTGTAATCATCTCACGTATCGAAGCTTCGTCATCTACAACTAGGATAGTCTTATCAATCATAGTATAACCACTCTAAATTAAATGTAGTATTTCTTGATCGCCCCCACAAAATAATTACTATGGTAAATCATTTATCAAGATAGCTGGTAATCTAAGGCCAAGCCGATAAAAATAATTAGTCCAACATAGTTGTTATTAACAAAAGCACTCAAGCAATTAGCAGGTTCCCTGTTGCGTATTATATATTGTTGATAAATGAACAAAGCAATAACACACACTAAAGACATGAAGAACCATATACCACGTTGAAAATATTCACCAGTCATAGTAAGTAGAATCAGAACTAATAATTGTAAGCATGCGGTGATACGTAAATCCATTTCACCGAACAGTATAGCTGTCGACTTAATGCCAATTTTCAAGTCGTCTGCCCTGTCAGCCATAGCATAAAAAGTATCATAAGTTACCGCCCAAATAACAACTGCTAGATATAGAAACCACAGTCCACCATCTATTTTATTTGTCACAGCTGCAAAAGACATAGGTATACTCCAAGCAAATGCAGCGCCTAAAAAGATCTGAGGTAGATTGGTATACCTCTTCATAAATGGATAAATTGCCGCTAAAAAAACACCTATAAATGAGAGCTTTAAGGTAAGTATATTTGTAAAAGCAACTAATGAGAGAGCTAACATTGAAAGGAATAAAAAGATGATAATGGCTTCTCTTGGACTAATTTCTCCATTAGGAATAGGGCGACTATTTGTTCGCCTGACATAACCATCTATATCTCGATCTGCAAAATCGTTTATTACGCAACCCGCTGAGCGCATAATTACTACACCGAGCATAAAAATGAAAAGTATTTTTATGCTCGGTATGCCGTCACTTGATAGCCATAAAGCCCATAAAGTTGGCCATAGGAGCAATAAAATTCCAACTGGCTTATCAAGCCTCATCAGCTTTATATAAAGAGTAAACTTTTCTTTAAAAGATTGTATTCTTAAACTGTACATATAATCATCATTATTGAAAATTGCTTAAAAATCTCATTAAAACTACTCATGTTCTATGATATTTTGAAGTGCTGGCATAAATTGCTCACTAACCAATAATGGTTTTTTATCAATATAGAATAATGAGCGACGACCCCATATTTCCGTATCATTTGTGGTAACAAATTTATGACGAGAATGAGGGTTAATTTTTGTAGAGCCAATATCTATGATTCCCCGTTTCATAGTTGCATCTTTAAACAAAAGAGCCCCTAGTGCTTTATTTTGCAGGTTTTGTAAATATCTTAATCTTCCGGTCAAAGTTCCTAGTGGAATTACACTTCGTGCATAGACCAGTGGTTCATTGCGACAATATAGAAAAACTTGTCTAATAAGTGCCTTTTGGCGTAAAGGGATTTTTAAGGCCCTAGTTTCTGATAGTGCTGGAGTGGAAATATTTTGCTTGAGAACTTTTACGCGAAAATTGCCCCCACTAAGTTTTATTAATCGTTGCGTTAAAGACCCCCTATCAAGTAGCCAACACCTCATATTGAGCGAAATAGAGATATTAGGAGTTCTTTTATAGGCGTGCCAGTTAGGCTCATGTATAAATATTTGATTAGATTTTTTAGCAGCAGTCAATGTTTTTCCTATAATTACAAGTTGTGCAACAAACTTCTATTTTAGCCTGTATTTACATTTTATATTAGACACTATACCTGTCCATATTGTTCGTCACTACCAAGCCACCTTTGAATGAGGAGTTCGACATTTGATGGGTATTCAGATAGAAGTAATTGGGCTATTTTTTGTACTTCAGATATCAGGTGAGCGTCTCTATTCAAGTCCGCGATCCTAAATGCCATTTCCCCTGTTTGCTTAGTTCCAAGAACCTCACCTGCTCCTCGAAGCTTAAGGTCCATTTCAGCTATTTTAAATCCATCATTTGTTTGCCTCATAACTTTTAGTCTTTCACTGCTATTTCTCGATAAAGGTGGGCTATATAATAATACACAGTGACTTTCTTTTTTTCCGCGCCCTACTCTACCTCTGAGTTGATGAAGTTGTGCAAGTCCGAGCCGTTCAGGATTTTCGATTATCATTAAGCTTGCATTTGGTACATCGACACCAACTTCAACTACCGTTGTAGCAACAAGTAATTGAATTTCTCCAGACTTGAATGCTGCAATTGTGGTAGATTTTTCATCCGGCTTTTGTCTTCCATGTACTAATCCAATTTTTAATTTTGGAAGCAATAGGTGAAGTTCTTTTGCTGTCACTTCAGCTGCCTGAGCTTCCAGAATGTCTGATTCCTCAATGAGCGTACATATCCAGTATGCTTGACAGCCATTAGCGCAAGCATGCTGTATTCGATCAATCACTCTTTTCCTATGCCTATCTAACATAACAACTGTATTGACTGGCAAGCGACCGGGAGGACTTTTATCAATAACAGACACATCCAGATTAGCATATATGGTCATAGCAAGTGTTCTAGGAATTGGTGTCGCTGTCATTATCAGTTGATGTGGGACTTGGTTACCACTACGTCTTTTTTCTTGTAGGGCAAGTCTTTGATGTACACCAAATCGGTGCTGTTCATCTATAATAGTTAAAGCTAGATTATGAAAACAAACCTCCTCTTGAAACAGCGCATGTGTTCCAATAACGATTTGAGCTGAACCATCCTCTATGGAATCTAGCTGCTGTATTCTAGCTTTGCTTTTCATTTTTCCTGAGAGCCAACCTAACTTTACTCCGAGTGGATTTAACCAATCCTTAAAAGATGAAAAGTGCTGCTCTGCTAAAATTTCTGTAGGGGCCATCAAAGCGCACTGTTTTCCATTAGCTATACACTGAAGCGCTGCTATTGCTGCAACAACCGTTTTGCCAGATCCAACGTCACCCTGAAGAAGTCGAAGCATGGGTGTAGAGCTATTTAAATCGTTTTGTATCTCTAAACTTACCCTATTCTGTGCAGTAGTAAGCATAAATGGCAGAGAATTTAAGAATCTTTTATGCAGTATATTGTTCACTTTGAGAATTGGCCCTCCCCTTTGTTGTATTGATTGGCGAAGTTTCAACAAGCTAAGATTATGTGCTAGCAGCTCTTCAAAAGCTAAACGTTGTTGTGCGCGGTGTTCTCCTCTAATCAATTTTTCAATTGGAGTATCACTAGGTGGCTGATGAACGAATTTTAGCTCATCTTTGAGTGGTAATTTTTGTAATATATTCGGTAGTAGTTCTTCTAACTTGCCTGTATCTATCAAAGCTAGTGCCTGTAGCACTATATTCCTCATTCTTTGTTGAGAGATACCCTGAGTAGTTGGATAAACAGCCGTCAAATACTCTTGAAGAGACGTGGGTTTATCCGGGTTAATAAATTGATATTCTGGATGGTATATCTCGATTCCTGAACTACCAATTTTGGTTTGACCATAACATCTCAGAAAAGTATTTTTTTTCAAGCACCTCTGAAGAGAACTATTAAAATGAAAAAAACGTAAATTTATAGCTCCTGTTATATCCTCTAACCGACAAAGTAAGCTTCTGCGTCGACCATAAATCACTTCAGACCCAATAATCTCACCTTCAATAGCGACCTCTTGGTCAGCCTTTAGTGTTCCGATGGGAGATATTTGTGTTCTATCAATATATCGAAGTGGTAAATGAAATACTAAATCTTGTATGGTATAAATCCCTATTTTGGATAATTTTGATGAGATTTGAGCCCCCACTCCATTGAGGGTAGATACATGAAGCTGGTCAAGATTTGGACTGTTCATATATGCTTAATCACAGCTAGATAAATAGGTTTATAGAAACAATTCAGTTAAGGTTATTTATGATCTTTCATTTATAATAATAGCGAAAATAAGTAATAAAAGGAAAGCTAATTGAAAGTCTTGTTTGCTGGTTGCGGAGATATCGGTGTTCGGGCAATCCGAACGCTTTCAGATAATAGCTTATATGATCATTGGCAAACACTTGCAATGCGGAGAAAACCGTCTGCCTTACCATCAGATATAGAAGCGATACAAGGAGATCTGTGTGACAGTGAAAATTTTTTATCTATATTAGATAATTCAAATGTTGATGTTATTGTTGTTACTTTAACTCCTGATTCTATGAGCGATCAAGGATACTTAGACAGTTATGTCAATGGTGCGAACGTTTTAAAATCAACTATTAAGAAAATATCATATCGCCCGCAATTAATTATATGGGTATCAAGCACAGGTGTTTACGGTCAATCTTGCGGAGAATGGGTGGACGAATCATCAGTAGCTTCCTCAAAATCATATAGGGGAAAGAGGCTATTAGAGGCTGAGAATTTAGTTAAATCCATTTCTAAAGAATTAGTCACGAATAACAGCACATTAATAAAGTCAGTCGTAGTGCGTTTTTCTGGCATATATGGCCCAGGTCGAGGGAGGCTATTGAATCAAATTAAAAAAGGAAATATTGCATCTAAGCATCCAGTATCCTGGACAAACAGAATTCATGTTGTAGATTGTGCCGGCATCATAATTCATATAATAGACCTCTATTCACAAAAAAAAGATATATCCAATCTATATATTGGAACTGATAATCAGCCAGTTCCAGCTTATGAAATACAAAGATGGCTAGCTAACCATATGCGAGTAAAAATAGAAGAAAATAATGAAATTCCTAAAAACACAGACAATAAGAACGTTAATCGTAGATGTAACAATAAGCTAATAAAAGATAGTGGCTATAATTTTATTTTTCCAGATTTTAAAAAAGGCTATACACCATTGTTGTTAGAAAATAATGCTACTTTTAAATTACCATAATGGCGTCCATTTCTACCTCAGCTTCTTTTGGCAACTGACTAATTCCAATTGCAGCTCTTGCTGGATAGGGCTCCTCAAAATGAGAAGCCATGATAGTGTTGACTATAGAAAAATTGGCTAGATCGGTAAGGTATACGTTTAATTTCACTATATTTTTTAAGTCACCACCCGCTGCTTGACATACAGCAGCCAGATTATTGAAAACTTGATTTATTTCAGACTCAATACCACCTTCTACCAGTTCCATAGATTCTGGATCAAGCGGGATTTGGCCAGATAAATATACAGTATTATTCACCTTAATTGCTTGCGAGTAAGTTCCAATAGCCGCAGGAGCGTTTTCTGTATTTATGATGGCTTTATTAATCATATGGATGCCCTATGTTAGTTCGTTGTACGGTATACCCGTTGTACTTGCTTTAAAATTCTGATGCGTTTGATAACTCGAGCTAAGTGAAGTCGACTTTTTACCTCAATTAGTAAGTCGATAATCATGGAGAAACCATCTCTTTCTTCTGTTTGAATTTTTAGTATCGCGGCCTCTGTCTCTGAAATGCGTGATGCTAACGAAGCAACGATACCCCTCTCAGAAGCTAATTCAACCTTTAATGCTACTGCAAAATCACCCTTGAACTTAGTAGACCAATTGAGAGGTATACACTTTTCTTTATTAGTGCGAATTTCATCAAGGTTCTTGCAGATATCTATATGGACAACAAGTCCTTTTCCGGGACTGAGGTGACCTAGTATAGAGTCGCCTGGTATAGGATGACAGCAACGAGCATAGTTTATAATTAATCCTTCTCTTGTATCAATCATAATAGGTGATTCGAATTTTTCGGGTATGATGTCCTTTCGCATTGACGGAGGAGCCATGAGATTAGCCAATGCATACGCCATTCTGTTACCTAGACCAATTTGTTGAAGTACTTCTTCAAATTTAGTGCAGCCTGTTTCTTTTAGAGCCCTTTTGATCCAAGATTTTCGGATACTTTTATAGTTTGTACCGAAACTACCAAGAGCTCTATCGAGGAGATTTTTTCCTAATATAACAGAATCATCGTGTTGTTGATGCTTAAGAAAATGACGTATTCCACTACGAGCTTTAGCTGTCATCACGAAATTTAGCCAAGATGGGTTTGGCTGGGCATCTTTAGCTGTAATAATCTCAATTCTGACTCCACTTTCAATTCTTTCCGAAAGAGAAATCAATTGACCATTACTTTTGCAAGCGATACAGGTGTTACCAAGTGCAGTGTGAACTGCATAAGCAAAATCTACTGGCGTGGCACCTTGAGGAAGAGAGATAATCTCACCTTTTGTTGTAAAAACATAAACTTCGTCTGGAAATAAATCTGTTTTTACATGTTCGATAAATTCTAGTGAATCGCCCGCCCGCTTTTGTATCTCTAATAAACCCTGTATCCATCTATAAGCTCTCGGATTTCCTTCATCTTGAGATTTATAAAGCCAGTGCGCAGCAATACCGTAATTTGCCATATCGTCCATATCTTTTGTTCTAATTTGAATTTCAATTAGTACCCCATGCATGCCTACTAAAATATTATGTAGCGATTGATACCCATTGACCTTAGGTATGGCAATATAGTCCTTGAATTCACCAGCTACTGGCTTAAATAGATTATGCATAATACCTAACGTACGATAGCAGTCGTCCACAGATTCAACAACGATGCGAAAGGCGAAAACATCCATGATATCTCGAAAGGATTTCTTTTTAGTTTTCATTTTTTGGTAGATACTCCAGAGATGTTTTTCTCTACCTGTAACTTCAGCCCCTATAGACTCCTTATCCAGTCGATTATCTATACTATCTTTAATTTCCTTAACGATTTCGCGTCGTGGACCACGTGCAACTTTAAGTGCTTCCATCATTCTTTTATGTCGGACAGGATACATAGATGAAAAACCTAGTTCCTCAAACTCTACCCTGACATTATTGATTCCTAACCTTTGCGCTATGGGCGCATAAATTTCTAGGGTTTCTCGTGCAACCCTGCGACGTTTTTCTGGGCTTAAGCCCTCTAGTGTTCTCATATTATGAAGCCTATCGGCCAACTTTATAAGCATCACTCTTACATCTTTTGACATAGCAAGAGTCATTTTTTGAAAGCTATCTGCCTGTCTCTCAGCTCTTGACGTTGTTTCGATTTCATCTAGTTTGGTGAGCCCGTCGACTAAATCTGCAACCGTGCTACCAAAAAGATCCTTAAGCTCCTTTTTATTCACATGCGTATCTTCGAGAACGTCATGAAGTAGTGCAGCCATTATCCCCTCGTGATCTAAATGCATTTCAGCGAGAATTGTTGCTACAGCAAGAGGATGAGTTATATATGGTTCACCAGTCTGTCTGATTTGACCTTCGTGACATTGTTCTGCGAACTTATATGCTTGCAGGACACTATAGATTTGATTCGTTTCGAGGTATGGGGAGAGTTTCTGACCAAAAGCCTCGGCTACCTTAGAGGTTACCAAGATTTCATCTCCTCCATCTAGTTATACTTCTTCTGTATTGTGAGGTGAGGTAGAATTTTCAGCAGAAACATCGCTTTTTAATGAAGAATCATCAGTTGAATTGTCATCGTCTGAATTGTCATCGTCTGAGTTGTGTTCGACTGATTCAGGCACTACTTCGGACCCCAAGGAAAAATCACTTGGCTTTTTCTCTATTAGGATATCAGCCGTTATCAAACCTTGCTCAATTTCTCGTAAAGCAACAACTGAAGGCTTATCATTTTCTATTGGCACCAAAGCTTCTTTTTCGCCCAAAGCGATTTGACGCGCTCTTTTAGAGCTAACCATTACAAGCTCGAAGCGGTTATCTACATTTTTTAAGCAGTCCTCTACAGTAATTCTGGCCATGTGTGGATCCGTTATAGTTAGTATTTACAGTTAAAAAATTAATATTATAATTCTGATCATACATTGTACAAAATTGCTGGTTTTAGGACAACAAGCTATTGAGTAAATTGAGATTTTTTTGTTTTTGAGACTGAAGCTTCAGACGCTCATGCAATATAATCGAGTTGAACTCCACTAATGTTTCATCAAACCCATCATTAATTAAAAGGTAATCAGCCATCATATAGTGCGAGATTTCCTCTTTTGCAGCAGCAAGACGTCGTTTAATAACGGTTGGATCGTCTTGACCACGTTTTATTAGTCGCTCTTCCAGTGCCTCAAGAGATGGGGGTAGTATAAAAATACTTTTACTTTCAGGTATTAGATCTCTAATTTGTTCAGCCCCCTGCCAATCGATTTCCAGAATTACATCTATTCCCTCAGATAGTGTTTTTTCAACCCATTCTTTCGATGTACCATAAAAATGGTTAAATACTTGAGCATGTTCCAAAAAGGCTTCTTTATTTATTAACGAAAGAAAAATCTCTTCACTTACGAAGTGGTAGTTGATCCCTTCTTTTTCGCCTGGTCTCATTGGTCGAGTTGTATGAGATATAGAAGCCTTTATATCAGGCATATTTTTTAATAGAGCTCCAACTAAAGTTGTTTTTCCTGCACCAGAGGGTGCTGAAACTATATAGAGTGTCCCTGCTTTAGACATCTAATTTACTTCCTCCAATTATTATTTTGTAAATGATAAAGAGATTCGATTTATGGAATCTGTCGCTCAAAAATAAAATTATTTCATCATATATTAACATGAAGGAACATAAGCGAAATAAATCAGTTAAAATAAACGTTCATTTTAAGGGAAGCTAATAATATGAATCGACCCAGTGGCCGTTCTTTAAATCAATTACGTGATATTAAAATTACGCGAAACTTTACTAAACATGCTGAGGGATCGGTTCTCATTGAATTCGGTGATACCAAGGTAATTTGCACAGCTAGTGTAGAAAATAATGTTCCGCATTTTTTGCGAGGGAAGGGGCAAGGCTGGGTTACAGCAGAGTACGGCATGCTACCTCGCTCCACCAATTCAAGAATGAACAGGGAGGCCAGCCGAGGCAAACAATCCGGAAGGACGCAGGAAATCCAGAGGCTAATAGGTCGTTCTTTGAGAGCAGTGATTGATCTCAGTGTCTTAGGAGAAAATACTATTAAAATAGACTGCGACGTTATTCAGGCGGATGGAGGCACACGTACAGCTTCTATTACAGGGGCCTGTGTTGCACTCAGTGACGCCCTTATGAGTCTTCAGCAAGCAGGGAAAATTAAAAAAAATCCACTCATTGGGATGGTTGCATCTGTCTCAGTCGGTGTTTTTGAGGGACACTCAATATTAGATTTAGACTATGACGAAGATTCAACAGCAGAGACCGACATGAACATTGTTATGAATAGTGACGGAGGGTTTATTGAAATTCAAGGTACTGCTGAAGCGGCTCCTTTTACGGACCAGCAACTTAAAGAGATGTTAGGTCTTGCCAAAAGCGGTATTAATCATCTATTAAAACTACAAAATGAGGCATTATTGAAACAATAGAAATCTAGATGCCAGCTACTATATGGGATGGCAACATAAGCTCTGTTGCTATTCCGTATATAAAGTAATCGATCACGTTTAAGACTATAAAAAAAAGCATAGGCGATAAATCTATCATACCTAATGGTGGTATTAGCCTTCTAAACGGATCCATTGCTGGATATATAATTTGATTTATAAGTGTAATTGCGGGGTGTTGGCTTTGGGGTGCAATCCAACTAATAACAATTGTTGCAAGCAGACCATACATATAAATATTTAAAATCATTGATAGAATGCCAACAAAACCCCAAGAAATAGCTATTAAAAAATTTACAACACCCAAATTATTAATAGTATAGGTGAGTTGTATAATTATCCATTGAAGAAGAATTGCAAGTACTAAGCTAGCTACATCAAAGGATCTAAATGCTGGTAGTAATGCTCGGATAGGGCTACTTACTAATTGGGTAGCATTTACTATAAATAGAGATATAGGATTGTAGAAATCTGCTTTAACTAGTTGTAATAAAAAACGTAAAATTACTAGAGTAAGAAAGAAACTTCCTAAAGTTTGTACTAAATAAGTTGATACTGCACTCATTGTTGTCATAGGTATTTTTGCCGGTTAGTGGTGGCCGTATTCTTTATAGGGAAACAAGTTATAAATAAATTATACTCTAATTCTGGGTGTTATTTTCAGCTTCTTTTGCCATTTCCGTAGCTCTTTCTAGAGCCTTGTTCATTGCTTTATTAAATAGCCCCATAATATCTCCCTCAAGGAAAGCATTAACAGCCTTTTCTGTTGTCCCACCAGGTGAAGTAACGCAAGATCTCAGTTCAGAAGGATTCATATCAGATTCTGCTGCCATTTTTGCTGCGCCTAATACGGTCTGTATAATCAATTTTCTAGAAATCTCCTGATCTAAACCTAAATCTATAGCTACTTTTTCCATAGCCTCCATAAACAAAAAAAAATATGCAGGGCCACTTCCAGAAACTGCGGTAACAAGATCTATATCCTCTTCTTTTTCCAGCCAACAGCATAAACCAACAGCATCAAAAATTTCTTCAGCTAGATTACGTAATTTTTTATCAACTTTTTGGTTTGCAAACATTCCTGCAGCTCCACTTTGGACTAGTGCAGGTGTGTTAGGCATACATCTGATGATTGGTGTGTCTTCTCCTAACCAATCCATAAGCAACGATAAAGGTATACCAGCGGCAATCGAAATTGCCGGGGGCGTTTGATTTAAAGAAGCTTGGAGCTCCCTACAGACCGATTCAAGTATTTGTGGCTTAACACACAACACTATTAAGTCCACGTCTTTAGCTGCAATAGAGTTATCTGAAGTAGTAGCTATGCCAAACTTACGATTTAATTGGTCAAGATTTTTTTCTACTGGATCACTAACGGAGATACATCTAGATGAAAAACCTTTATCTATAAGCCCGCCTATGAGGCTTTTAGCCATATTGCCCCCACCTATAAATGCTAGCCTTGGTTTATCCACATGAATGTCCTTAGTTATTAATTTTTTTAATAGTTACCTGGCGCCAAAAATAGCTGAGCCTAGTCTGACTATAGTTGCACCCTCTTTAATTGCTCGCTCAAAGTCTGATGACATACCCATAGAAAGTGTATCCAGTGTGGCTGATTTAGATGAGTTAATCCTCGTTTCTAGTAAAAGGTTTGACATAGTTTCGCACACTTTTTTATGTTCTTCATGACTCATATTATTTTTAGGCATTGCCATCAAACCTCTGAGGTTTAAATAAGGGTAAGTTGAAATTATATTAGCAATTTTGATGCAGTCATGTAAGGAGACTCCTGATTTAGTAATCTCTTCGCTAACATTCACTTGCATACATATATTAAGTAAAGGCTTGCTAGCGTCTCTTGAGTTGCTGAGCCTTTCAGCTATTTTTACTCTGTCAACAGTATGAACCCAGTCAAAATTATTTGATATCTTACTTGCTTTATTAGACTGTATCGGACCTATGAAATGCCAACATATATCTAATAAGTCGGCTAGTTCATACTGTTTTTTTTGCGCCTCTTGCAAATAATTTTCGCCAAAATGCCTTTGTCCACACTCATAAGCAACTCTTATGACATCAGACGACTGACCTTTACTAGCAGCAACAAGAATAACATCTTTTGCAGGCCGACCCGAACTTTCTAGAGCCAAATTAACTCGCTTATGTATATTTGCTAAATTTCCAGGTACGTCAGTCATATTCACAGTAAAAATTTAATTTTTATTAAACGCTTCGGAACCTTTATGGCTTTATACCAACAGACTGGTCTGCCAGCCATGTTTCTAAAATCAATACAGCTGCAATATCATCTACGAGTATTTTTTTGTATTTATATCGTTGATTTTTACTCTGATATTGTTCTTTAGCCGTAAATGTGGAAAGCCGCTCATCTACCATTGCTACTTCTACCCCAAACTTACCATGCAGTCTTCTACCAAATTTTCGAGCTCTTAGACAAAATTGACTCTCGCTACCGTTCATATTGAGCGGCAGCCCCACAAGAACTTGATCTGGCATCCAGTCATCAATTAATTTCTGAAGTTGGCTCCAATTAGGGATACCATCTTTTGCTCTAAGTATAGTTAAAGGATTAGCAGTCTTTAATAATTTTTGGCCACTAGCTACACCTATCTGGCGCGTACCAAAATCAAAGGCTAACACAGTGCAAGTTCCATTATCGCTGATCGCTTATCCCTACCATATTTAAACCATATAATTTTATAGCTGTATAAACATTCTAAATTGCATACAAAAAATCATAGATATCTTTCGATCACATCAAATAATTTGCCACCAATATCGATCGACTTCTCGCGCTCTATTTCTCTGGCGCAAGTCGGACTAGTGATATTAATTTCCGTTAAATAGCTACCAATGACATCCAAACCAGCAAGTATGATCCCTTTCTCTTTTAGAAATCCACCTACCTGATTAGCAATCCAAAGATCACGATCATCTAGTTCTTGTACAATACCTTTTCCACCTATTGCTAGGTTGCCGCGTATATCTCCTTTTGGGGGAATTCTTGCTAAGCAGTATGGAATAGGTTCGCCTCCAATCATCAGTATACGTTTATCACCTTTAATAATATCGGGGATAAACTTTTGTGCCATTATAGTTTGGGTTCCTTTACAGGTGAGTGTTTCAATTATTACATTTAGGTTTGGGTCAGAGTTACTTACTTTGAAAATAGATGATCCACCCATACCGTCTAATGGCTTAAGAATTATCTCACCTTGCGCATTTAGAAATTTTTTTATTTTTCCTGAGTGGCTACTAACTATAAAGGGAGGTATACATTGGGGAAATAGTGAAGAAAAAATCTTTTCATTATAATCCCTTAGGCTCTGTGGTTTGTTTATGACGGTTACACCTAATTTTTCTGCTGCTTCGAGTATATAAGTAGTGTAAATGTATTCGGTGTTAAAGGGAGGATCTTTTCTCATTAAAATTACATTAAGATTACTTAAGGGTTGAGATTCAACATCATCTTTAGAAAACCATTTCGCCTCATCATCTTGAACCTTCAATTCCACCATACTTGCACTAGGAATGTTATTATTAAGGTATAGGTCATTTTGCTCCATATACATAATTTTCCAGCCACGAGTTTGCGCAGTTAAAAGCAATAAAAAAGTGGTATCTTTGTATGGGGTAATTGATTCGATAGAATCCATTACAACACCGATAGTTTTTGTCATGCGCCTGCCTTTGAGTTAGCAAATTCTGTAAGTTTGTTATTTCAGATCCAAGGTATACCTATTACTATTAAATCATTCTTTATTTTTTAAAACTATACCAACTTGCTTATGTTTTTTACTCTTATATTATTTATTTGCTCGTAATAAAAAATTTTAGTTATTGGATTTTGTATTTAAGGTAAGATAGTAATGTGAAATATTTGGATTTTTTCCCTCTGGAGACCGGCCAGTATGAATAAAGAAATACAACAGACCGAAAAATCCCCAACTTTGATAATAATGACTTTCATTTTATTAGCTTTGCTGGGTTTCCTGGGCTACATGGCCTGGGTAGTATTTTCTTTACCACTTATGAAAGAGCAACTAACGAACACAATATCTGTAGTTTTATTATTGGATGATTATCAAAAATTTTCCCATCCTATTCTCTATGCCTCAATAGTAACCTGCCTGATATGTCTATTAATTATATTAGAGATATACCGAAGATCAGTAAAAAGAAAAGAAATAGAAAAGACTCATCATCAGGCCATACTTTCATTGTTAGATGAGTCATCATTTATTGGAGATGCTGATACTAAAAAAGATTTTGAGGTAAGTGAAGTTATTAATTTAGTTATCAGTCGACTCATGTCTCACAAGAAAATCACTCAAGAGATATCAGCTTCTCTTAGTGCAGCGGTAAATGAAACTCGGGTAGTTTCATCACAATTAGCTGAGTCCTCTGAACATCAATCAGAAGAAATAACAATTATAATTAAGATGATGGGAGAAATGGCAGCATCGATGCAAACTCAATCTGCCGAATTAAAGAACACAGTCATTGACATTCAGCAGATATCTGCTTTATCTAAAAAGAGCAACGTTATTATTCAAAACTCAGTAATAGGTTTGACAAATACTCAAAATAAGATCAATGATAAAACTAAAATTATCAAGAAACTAAGTGAAAAATTCAAGGATATAGAGAGTGTAGCCTTCTCTCTCGATGATATGGCAGATCAGGCCCATATACTCGGGTTAAATGCAGCTATCCAAGCTTCAACAGCTGGAGAATCTGGAAAGGGTTTCGCAGTAATTGCAGAAGAAATGCAGAAACTGGCGGAGCGATCTGGAACATCTATTAAGCATATAACTTCAATGATCAACAATATGCGAGAACAAGTTGATTCATTTGGACTTTCAGTAGATGAAGTTGCACATACAATTACTAAAGATAAAAAAGTTTCTGAAGAGGCGAGCCTTACGATTAAAAAAATCGACGCCACTTCTTCACTTTTGGTTGATAGAATTGATATTGTGGTCAATTCTTTATTAGAACAAGAACAACAGAGCTCTAAAGCCTCTAAAATGCTTAATGTGATTCAAGATATATCATCCCAGTTACTTTTCGGAACAAAAAATACTGCTGATATCATGGATGAAATCGCAGATAAAACTTCATTAACTTCAAATGATAGTAACGAAGTGGATACATTAAAATTTTTAGATCAAAAACCAATAGCTGGTGAATTAGTTTCAACTCAAGTCCCAGACTTTAGTTTTGGCCCCGGTGAAAATAAAAAATAAATTTTTTTAATTTTAATGAGTGCTGAAAAGTTTCGCACGTACAGTTTCTCTGTACTTGCTTGGAGAAGCAGCATAATGCTTGCTAAAAATTTTACTAAACGACGCAGCATCTTGATAGCCACTGTGAGCTGCAATTTCGTAGATAGTAAGATTCGATTTTTGTAGTAACTCTCCAGCATTTTTTAAGCGTACAGCCTGCAGATATTGCAGAGGTGTTTCTCCCAAAGCGGCCTTAAAGCGTCGATTAAAGTTTCTAGTGCTAAATTGAAATTTCTTTGCCACCATATTGATTGAAATAGACTTACTATAGTTATCCTCCAGCCAGATTTGTGCTTGCACAACTTGTTCATCTGGATGTTGTTGTACTTCGTCAGAGAAGTAGCTGGTAGGTTTAAATGAACTACGAATTTCATGAAAGAAATTACGTTCGACTTGTTTAGCTGCATCTCTTCCATAAAGCCTTGCTGAGAGATGGACCATTAGTTCAGCCATTGCATTTACACTTGCAGCGCAATAAAGATTTCCAGCTTGTGTTATGAAATATTGTCTCTTCAATGAAACTTTTGGAAAGTCTTTATGGAACTGATCAAAATAATGCCAATGAGTTGTAGCTGGCTGATTGTCTAGTAGCCCTGCTTTGGCAAGAAAACAGACACCAGTACCAACAGCAACAAAAAGTGCTCCATTAGCCGCTTGATTAATTATCCAGGGTATATAATCTTTGTATTTAACTAACGCTGGTCTTGGATTCCTCCATAGCGCTGGTAAATTAATAATATCAAAATTTTGCTCGTCATTTATTACTGCTGATGGGCGAATATCAAAACCTGAGGGAGAAGTTATAAATTTTTCATCAATGGAGAGAGTTAAGGCTTCAATTTTTCTAGTATTTTGATTTTTGGGTCTAGCTGATGCTTCAGCAGTGCGTAGCATTTCTACTGGGAGTGTAGCACTAGTTCCGAGGATATTATTGTAAAGTAGAGTCGCTATACGTAGCGGAGGTTCTTTTTTTAGAATGTTTTTGTCCATAATAAACAAATATATGGCTATAAAAGACAAAAGTCAATAAAGTATAGCCTGATAGACTACATTTACTGTGTACATATTTAATTCTGTGCGAAATTAATTCAAAAAAAGAGCGTTACTTCAATGCAAGCTTTGCCGGTTATCGTAGGATTTGGTGGATATAATGCTGCTGGACGAAGTTCTTCACATCAAGCCTTTCGGCGACTAGTGCTTGAGTCCTTGTCACAAGAAGAACAAGAACAAACAATCGTTAGCTTAGCCTGCCTTATGAAATTGGTATCGTGGAATGATCAATTTTACACAGATTATCAAGAAGACAGTCTTACACGGACTCAAGTAGCGAAAAAATATAAAGATTTAGTTTTAAAAGGAACTCTCATACGACGCTTGGAAGATAATTTGTTCGATCCAAAAAAAGTATATGGACATAAGCGCGTAGTAGTAGAATCAAAAGATAAAAAAAATATTTTCTTTAAAATCGCAAAGAGAGATCTACCTCCAGCCATTCCAAGCCAATGGGATATAAAATATTTAGATGATGATATTTGCGAAGTTGGTATTGAAAATTCAGTTGATTTTTTGATTCCCACGTATACCGAACAGGCAGCCAAAGCTGGGGGCCAACTTCCCACAGGTTTTGATCCAAGTGCACAATATAATTCTCGTTTTCATCCAAGGGGTCTTCAATTAGCTCTACTAGGTGCTAGTGACGCCTTGGCTTCTATCGGTATTCCCTGGGAAAAAATAGCTTCCAGCGTGCATCCCGATGAAGTGGGAGTATACGGCACTAGTATTATGGGTCAGGTTTCTAAAGAAGGGCTAGGGGGGCTTTTACAAGCAAGATTACTGGGAGAAAGAATAACTTCCAAACAATATGCTATGGGTTTAAATACGATGCCGGCAGATTTTATTAATGCCTATGTTGTAGGTAGTGTTGGCCATACCGCTGCAATAACAGGAGCCTGTGCATCTTTCTTGTACGTTCTACAGGGAGCAGTTCAGGATATTAAAAGTGGACGGAGAAGAGTAGCAATCATAGGTAGTGCTGAAGCTGGATTAACTCCAGCAGTTATGGAAGGATTTACCAGTATGGGGGCGTTAGGAACAGACTCTAATTTATGCAAACTTGATTCTTCAAAAATCCCAGACTGGCGAAATGCTAGTAGGCCTTTTGGGGAAAATTGTGGATTTACAATTGGTGAAGCATCTCAATATATTATTCTTATGGATGATGCTCTTGCTGTAGACCTTGGAGCAGACGTTCATGGCGCTGTTCCTGATGTATATACTAATGCTGATGGAATCAAACGATCTATATCAGCTCCAGGTATTGGAAATTATGTATCATTTGCTAAGGCGGTGGCATCGGCAGTTTCAATTGTTGGGAAATCGGCAGTATGTGAACATAGTTTTATTCATGCTCACGGATCTAGTACTCCAGTAAATAGAGTTACAGAATCTAGAATTTTTGATCGTGTAGCAAAGGCATTTGCTATTAAAGATTGGCCTGTCACAGCAGCAAAAGCTTTTGTTGGCCACTCTTTGGCAGCGGCAAGTGGAGATCAATTAGCTTTTGCCTTAGGAACATTTAAATATAATATATTGCCTGGCATCAAAACAGTAGACAAGATAGCTGAAGATGTTTTCCAGGATAGACTTTTGTTTCCTTTAGAGGATTTGGATTTGACAGATCGAAAAATGAAAGTCGCATTCATTAACTCAAAAGGGTTTGGAGGCAATAACGCGACAGCTATAGTTATTTCTCCCTCTGAAGTAGAGAAAATGTTAAAAGCTAGACATAGCCGAGTGTATGAGGAATACGAAAATTTAAGAGAGAAAACCCGTCAGGAAGCAAAAAAGTATGCTGAAAATGCAGACAAAGGAGCTATAAAAATAGTTTACCGGTTTGGTGAAGAGTTAGTTGAAGAAGAAAATATTGAAATAACCTCTGACCATATAAAAATACCAGGCTATCACAAGAACATAGTATTTGATAAAAATAACCCGTGGGAGGATATGTGCTAAGTTCAAATTTAATGCGATTTATTACTGCATGAAGATTATTATTCAATCCCTAGTGAACCCCAGAGTTCATTAATTTTATCTTTAACTTTTTTATCCATTTCAATGGTTTTCCCCCACTCCCTGTTGGTCTCACCCTCAAATTTATTAGTAGCATCAAAACCTACTTTTGAGCCCAAGCCAGAAACTGGCGATGCGAAATCTAAATAATCAATTGGGGTGTTATCAATTATAACCATATCTCTTTTAGGGTCCATTCGGGTAGTTATTGCCCATATTACATCTTTCCAAACACGTGGATTTATATCCTCGTCCACTACAATTACAAATTTTGTATACATAAATTGTCTTAAGAAAGACCAAACTCCCATCATCACCCTCTTAGCGTGACCAGGATATTTTTTTTTCATCGAAACTACTGCCATACGGTAAGAGCAACCCTCAGGAGGAAGATAAAAATCAATAATTTCTGGAAATTGTTTTTGTAGTATGGGGACAAATATCTCGTTTAGTGCAACACCAAGAATAGCTGGCTCGTCTGGAGGTCGACCGGTATAAGTACTATGATAAATAGGATTTTTTCTATGAGAAATAGTCTCCACAGTAAATATTGGAAATTGTTCAATTTCGTTATAATACCCAGTATGATCTCCAAAGGGTCCCTCTGCAGCGATGTCATCTGGATATATAAAACCTTCTAAAACAAATTCAGCGCTAGCCGGAACCTGAAGCTTACTGGTTAAGCAATTAACTACCTTAGTTTTTTCTCCTCTCAATAATCCTGCAAAAGCATATTCTGAGAGAGTATCCGGGACTGGCGTAACTGCCCCCAAAATAGTTGCAGGATCAGCACCTAAGACCACAGCTACGGGAAAAGGTTCGCCAGGGTTTGTAGCACTCCAATCTTGATAATCAAGCGCACCACCGCGGTGAGAAAGCCACCGCATAATTAATTTATTTTTACCTATGACTTGTTGACGATATATACCAAGATTTTGTCTATTCTTTTCAGGGCCACATGTTATAACAAGTGGCCAAGTAATTAGTGGCCCTGCATCACCTGGCCAGCATGTCTGAATAGGCAACTTTCCTAAGTCGACATTCGATCCACTAATAACTTCGTCTTGACAAGGAGCTTTTTTTACAACATCTGCAGGCATATTCAGTATCTGTTTAAATTTTCCCCTATTACTCCAAAGATCTTTTATACCTTTTGGTGGTTCTGGCTCTTTTAGAAAAGCTAATAGTTCACCTAATTCTCTAAGTGCATGAAGATTTTCTTTACCCATACCCATAGCAACTCTCTCAGGGGTACCGAAGAGATTTCCAAGTACTGGAATATCGAATCCTTTTGGATTTTCGAATAAAAGTGCTGGGCCTCCAGCCTTAAGTGTGCGATCACAGATTTCTGTCATTTCAAGGACGGGGTCAATTTCAGCTGAAATACGCTTTAATTCACCGCGCTCTTCTAAAAATGCAATAAAATCTCTTAGATCTTTATGTTTTATCATCATATTAGGTAATTGTTAGAAATGAATGAGCATCAAATGTTACGATAATGACATACAATTGAAACTTCTTAAGACGTATTAAGCAAGTTAAAGTTTTATTATAAGATTCAATTAACTTTTCACAAAGTGCGTTATAAAAATATAGAGGAAATAAATGAAAAATTTTCTTATAGCACCATCAATACTCTCAGCTGACTTTTCTAAATTAGGTCAGGAGGTTGACGAGGTGATAAGTGCGGGAGCTGATATCATACATTTTGATGTGATGGATAACCACTTCGTTCCCAATCTCACCATTGGTCCTATGGTTTGCCAGTCATTGCGTGACCATGGAGTAACAGCAACAATAGATGTTCACCTCATGGTTGAACCAGTAGATCAATTAATAGGCAGTTTTATAGATGCTGGAGCTGACTGGATAACGTTTCATCCAGAGGCTTCCGCCGATATTGATCGCTCATTACAATTAATAAGAGATGGTGGCTGTAAAGGCGGCTTAGCAATAAATCCGGAGACAAGTCTAGATAGCGTAAAAATTTTTTTAAATAAAATAGACATTATTTTATTGATGAGTGTGAACCCAGGTTTTGGTGGACAGAAATTTATCCCAAAAACTTTAGAAAAGTTAAGAGAGGCTAGATCAATTATTGATAAAAGTGGGCTGAATATTCATCTCGAAATTGATGGTGGTGTGAGTTCAAAAAACATTAGGGAGATTGCAAGCGCAGGCGCAGACACATTTGTTGCAGGTTCTGCTATATATGGGGCTGACGATTACCATCTTGCCATAAATAATATGCGTAGTGAATTAGAGGTTTAGTCACCCTCACTTCACACTCTCAGCTGAATCCATTAGAATAGTTTAAATGTTCGAAATTATTTATTGTGGTTACCACACCTTAGCTGGATAACTCTTTTCTTATTTGGTAGTACTTAAAATTATAAGTTTCAAAGCTTTATTATTTGAAATTTTTTTATACTAACAATACAGTATTAATCTGCTCAAGGAAGCAATTATGACCCCCGAAAAATTTGCTGAACTTGCTAGCCAAAACTATAGCCTTATTCCAGTCACACGAGAAGTTATAGCTGATCTTGAAACACCGCTATCCTGTTATTTAAAATTGGCAAAGGGCGCATACTCGTATTTATTTGAATCGGTTGAAGGTGCTGAGAAATGGGGGCGCTACTCACTAATAGGATTACCTTCGGATACCATATTAAAAGTCTCTGGTAATCAATTGGTAGTCGAAAAAAATAACAAAATAATTGAGTCGAAAACTACAAGGGATCCACTGGCAGATATTGAAAACTTTCAAGCTAGATATCAGATACCTGATTTGCCAAATTTACCTCGTTTTACGGGCGGTTTAGTCGGCTATTTTGGTTATGATGTTGTACGATATGTAGAAGAAAAATTAAGCGAATCAACACCAAAGGATGATTTAGGTAACCCTGATATTTTGCTAATGGTCTCCGATGAAGTAGTTGTTTTTGATAACCTGCTGGGTAAGCTAATTTTTGTTGTTCATCAGAGAGCTTCTGATACCGACGCATGGGTTAAGTCTCAAAATAAACTAGATGAATTAGAGTGTAAATTAAAGGAATCAGTTCCTGATCTACCTCCCTTAAACTCAAGCAGTGAACGAAGAAATGAGTCTAATTTCATATCTAGTTTTGGTAAAGATAATTTTCTTGCAGCTGTTAAGAAAATTAAAAACTATGTATTAGCCGGTGACGTTATGCAGGTGGTGCCTTCACAAAGGCTTTCAATTGAATTTAAAGCAGAACCATTAAATCTTTATAGGGCTTTACGTTCTTTAAATCCCTCGCCCTATATGTATTTTTTAGATATGAGCTCATTTCAGATAGTAGGCTCATCTCCCGAAATTTTAGCAAGACTTGAAGATGGTGAGGTAACCGTTAGGCCAATAGCTGGTACCCGTCGCAGAGGTCATACTCCTGAGGAGGACCTTTCTTTAGAGAAGGAATTAATAAACGACCCTAAAGAAATTGCAGAACATTTGATGCTCATTGATTTGGGCCGGAATGATATAGGTAAGGTCTCACAGATAGGTACAGTGAAATTAACAGATCAAATGGTGGTAGAGCGGTATTCCCATGTAATGCATATAACCTCCAATGTAACGGGTCAGGTTATACCAACAATGACTGCTATGAACGTGCTACGAGCCACCCTGCCTGCAGGGACTTTGAGTGGCGCTCCTAAAATTCGCGCTATGGAAATAATCGATGAAATTGAACCAGTTAAAAGAGGAGTATATGGGGGAGCCATAGGATATATATCTTGGAACGGCAATATGGATACAGCAATAGCTATTAGGACCGCAATAATCAAGGATGGCAAACTCTATGTTCAAGCTGGAGCTGGTATTGTTGCTGATTCTCACCCAGAATTAGAATGGAAAGAAACAATTAATAAAGCGCGCGCTATATTTCGTGCTGTTGATTTAGTTATTTAAGGTGCTTTAGTTATGATTTTAATGATAGATAATTATGATTCATTCACCTATAACGTAGTTCAGTATCTAGGTGAACTCAAGGCGAATGTTCAGGTTGTAAGAAATGACGACTTATCACTCGATGAAATAGAAAGTATGAGCCCTGAAAAAATCGTCATATCACCTGGACCTTGCACCCCAAACGAAGCTGGAATTTCTGTTTCTGCTATAAGCCATTTTTCCGGTAAAGTTCCTATTTTAGGAATCTGCTTAGGGCACCAAAGCATAGCTCAAGCTTTTGGTGGCAAAATTAAAAGGGCTAGAAACGTCATGCATGGAAAAACTTCACCCATTTACCATAATAATGAGGGAGTATTCAGCGGGCTCCCTAACCCTTTTGAAGCTACTCGGTATCACTCTTTGATTGTTGAGCGTGAAAGTCTACCAAGCTGTCTTCGAGAGACAGCTTGGACAAAAAAACCATCAGGTGAAATTGATGAGATTATGGGATTCCGTCATAAGGATCATGAGATAGAAGGTGTGCAGTTTCACCCAGAATCAATACTTACCATTAAAGGTCATGATTTACTCGAAAATTTTTTAAAATACTAAAAGGCTATTATGGATATAAAAAGAGCAGTTCAACAAGTTTTGCTTGGTCATGATCTTAAAACAGATGAAATGCGTAAAGTAATGACTCAAATCATGTCCGGTAAAGCCACTGATGCACAAATAGGAGGTTTTTTAGTTGGTTTACGTATTAAGGGAGAAACAGTTGATGAAATCATTGGGGCTGCTCAAATAATGCGTGAGTTATCGCTAACTCTTAAAATAGATAGTCAAAATTTAGTTGATATAGTTGGTACCGGCGGTGATGAGGCCAGTATATTTAATGTATCTACTGCAAGTATTTTCGTTGCTGCAGCCGCAGGTGCTAATGTGGCTAAACATGGCAATCGTGGAGTAAGTAGTAAGAGTGGTAGTGCAGATCTATTAGAGGTTGCAGGAATTAACTTAAATCTGTCCGAACAACAAATAGTCTCGTGTGTAAAAGAGACTGGCGTAGGTTTTATGTTCGCTGTAAATCATCATGCTGCTATGAAGCATGCAGTAGGTCCCAGAAGAGAGTTAGGTATTCGTACTATTTTCAATTTATTAGGTCCTTTAACTAATCCAGCAAATGTTCCAAATATGGTGCTGGGTGTTTATGATAAAAAATGGCTTCGACCATTAGCTGAAGTAATGAAAAAACTTGGCGGTAAAAATGTTCTCGTCGTCCACTCAGAAGATGGATTGGACGAAATTAGTATTTCAGCTAACACACTAGTTACTGAATTAAAAAATAATAAAATTACGGAATATTCTGTTTCTCCCGAAGACTTTGGAATGAGAAAGGGTATTTTGAACGATTTGAGGGTTAAAGACCCTGAAGAAAGCCTTGAATTAATAAAATCTGCATTAACCAAGCAGGCAGTACTTTCAGCTAAAGTTGAAGCTGCATCCGATATGATTGCTATGAACGCAGGTGCTGCGCTATATGTTTCTGGAATAGCAAAAGATCTTAAAGAAGGTGTTATATTAGCTCAGGATTCAATCGGCAGTGGACTGGCGAAAGAAAAAATTTCAGAACTCGCTTCATTTACTAACTGCTTTAATTAACTTACTTGATGGATTAATTATTTGGAAACTCCAACAGTTCTAAAAAAAATTCTTACTACTAAATCAGAAGAAGTAGCAATCAGACAACAGGCTATACCGCTAATCAAATTAGAGGAGCAATGCTTTGGGAGTCTAAAAAATAGAAAATTAAGAAGTTTTTCTGGTGCACTTTCTAAAAAAATAAAAGAGGGAGCGCCTGCAGTTATTGCAGAAATAAAAAAAGCTTCTCCAAGTAAGGGCATTATAAGGAAAAATTTTGATCCAACTGAAATTGCACTAAGTTATCAAGCAGGTGGAGCAGCATGCTTGTCTGTTTTAACAGAAAGCAAATATTTTTTAGGATCAGATGATTATTTGCAAAATGCGAGAAATTCCACATCACTTCCTGTTTTGCGAAAAGATTTTATAGTCGAGCCCTATCAGATTTACGAATCTTACGTTTTAGGGGCTGATTGCATTCTCTTAATTGTTGCAGCATTAGATCAGTCTGCATTAACAGATTTCCACGAAATGGCTATAGAACTAGGGCTTGATATTTTAGTTGAGGTACACAACGAAGAAGAACTAGAAAGGGCAATGCTTATAGATAACCCAATGATAGGGATCAATAATCGAAATCTGCATACATTTGAAACAGATATCCTCACTACCATTAAGCTTTTATCTAAAATTCCCAAAAATAGAATTGTCATAACAGAAAGTGGTATTTTGACTCATAAAGATGTTGCCACAATGAGAGATCATCAAGTCAATTCTTTTTTGATAGGAGAAACGTTTATGCGTGCTGATGAGCCTGGATTGAAACTGGCAGAAATGTTCACTAAATACTAGATTAAAATTATCTCGAGGGTATTAGATATTATGAAAGCAAAAATTTCATGGGATGGAGAGGCTAGGTTTTTGGCTGAAACGGAGTCTCATCATACTGTGCTAATGGATGGGCCACCAGAGCATGGTGGAAAAAATTCTGGACCACGTCCTATGGAAATGATGTTGATGGCTATAGGTGGTTGTGCAGCTTTTGATGTAGTACACATATTGAAGAAAGGACGTCAAAGTATAGTTAGTTGTGATGCTCAAGTTGAAGCAGTAAGATCTGACGAGGTTCCTGCAGTTTTCACTAAAATTCATCTACATTTTAAGGTATCAGGGGACAACATTAAGGAAAATATAGTCCGTAATGCAGTTAAATTATCTGCAGAAAAATATTGCTCTGCTTCTATTATGCTGAGTAAAGGTGGTGTCGAAATCACTCATTCTTTAGAGCTCATCTAACTTTTTTCCAAAACAAAAAAAAGGCAGCTTTCGCTGCCTAAAGGTTTGAGGGTGAAAATAAAAACTTGAACTTACAACACAAAACATATTAAATACTAGCAATACATTACTCAAATATATTAATATTATATAATCAATAACTTTGGAGAATTATATTGGACACCAAAGCACTCGCTCGTATTGATTTAAACTTATTAGTTGCCCTTCAACGATTACTGGAAGAGGAAAGTGTTACTAAAGCTGCTAAGCGACTTCACATAACACAGCCGGCAATGAGTAAAACACTTCAGCGTTTGCGAGATACATTTGATGATCCATTATTCGTGAGAAGTGGCAGAGGCTTGTCGGCCACCCCGAGAGCAGTTCAGTTAAAGAAGCAGCTTCCCCCAGTTCTTACTTCTATAACAAATATGATGGCAAAAGATGAATTTGACCCTTCTACTTTTGAGGGTGAAATTTTTGTTATGTGTGCTGAATTTATAGCCGTTCAAGTCATGCCGACTTTAATACAAACTCTTATAAGGGAAGCTCCATTAATGACTCTTAGGTTAGTCGGAGAAAATATCGACACAAAATGTGTTGGTTTCGAGAAAGGTGATCTAGATTTTTCAATTGAAATTGCACGTTCGTACCACGAAGACTATCATGCAATATCCCTAGGTAGTTTTACATCGGCTGTCTGGATGCGAAAGGATCACCCACTGTCAGGTGTTGAGAATTTAAATTTAAATGGGATACTGGAATACCCTTTTGTGCAGTATGCGCTTTTAAGATCTCAGTCTGGCGACACAATCGAGGAAACACGTTTTGATACGCTCCTAAAAGATAAAGGAAAAGAACGGAAAAAGCCGTTGGTAACAGCACAGTTGATGACTGCATTAAATGTTTTATGCTCAACAGATTCTTTGATGATGGGGACAACAAGCGATCTCAAAATAGATGGGATTATTCGTAAAGCGTATCCTGAAGAATTAGAACTTGATACGACGGTACCTATAGTGCTTGTTCAGCATTCTAGAACGACAAGATCTCCTGTTCATAGATGGTTAAGTGAAAAAATAACAGATGTTGTAGTTAACGCAAAGATACCAACTCAATAGATTATATTAGGTGACTAATTTTTGTCATAGTTTTTGATACTGCTGTCATTAAAGTTTTTGCGGGTAAAGGAAAATTTACTCCTCCAGCCCCCAGCGCTTTTTCTGCGTGACGCGCCTCGTCACTGAGCATTGCTTTCACAATTTTACGACTTTTAATATCACTGGATGGTAATTTTTCGATATGAAGGACCAAATGCTTGCAAACTTGATCTTCAGTTGCCGCAACAAATCCCAGACTCAATTTATCACTAATAAGGCCTGCAAAAGCACCGATACCAAAAGACATACTATACCATATAGGATTGAATATACTTGGCTTTTGCCCTAATTGAAGGACTCGCTCTCGACACCATGCTAGGTGGTCAATTTCTTCTTTGGCTGCATTCTCCATCTCTTGCCTAACAGTATCGAGTTTTGCTGTTAGAGACTGTCCTTGGTAAAGAGCCTGAGCGCATACCTCACCGGTATGGTTTACTCTCATTAGGGATGCAGATTGTTTTTTTTCTGATTCCGTCAATTCTGGCTCGCTCAAATTTTTAGCCGGAGACGGTCTGTCATGCTCAGGATTTTCTGAGGTGATTGTTTTGAGCGCTAAATCCACCTGTGCCAAAAATTTATCGATGGATGAATAATTTCTGATACTCATAAATACTACCAATTTGGTATCATTATTAGAAATACTATATCAAAATTAAAACTAATGTAGTTAGATGTTTCAATGATAACTGATAAATATACAAATCTAAATGATGGAATTTATTGTATCGATGCAAGGTATATCTGTCCTGGTAACGCCTGCTGTTATTTGATAGTAGAAGATAATGAAATAGCTATTATAGAAACTGGCACAGCTTTTACAGTAGAGGGTATCGAAGAAGCTCTTCATCACCTTAGTCTAAAAAAAGAAATGGTCCGATATATAATTCCAACTCATGTGCACCTTGATCACGCTGGCGGGGCTGGTGTTTTAATGCAGAAATATACTAATGCACAGCTTGTTATTCACCCCAGAGGGGCTAAACATATGATTAATCCAGATAAGCTAGTTGCTGGGTCGAAGGCTGTATATGGAGAGAGAAAATTTAAAGAACTATATGGTGAAGTAGTTCCAGTTCCGGAGCATCGAACGCTTACGATGCAAGATAGAGACAAGATTTATTTAAAAAAAAGAATTCTAGAGTTTCGTCATACCCCGGGGCATGCGGAACACCATTTTTGTATTTGGGATCAAGTCAGTCAGGGCTGGTTTTCTGGAGATACATTTGGTATCTCATACGAAAAATTAGGAGGGAAGCTAAATAGATTCATTTTTCCTACAACATCCCCAGTTCAATTTGATCCAGACAAACTCTTGAGATCTATAGACTTGATCATGGAATATAAGCCAAAACAGATTTTTTTAACTCATTATAGTGTTATAAAAGAGCCCGCTAAACAAGCTAAAATTTTGCGTGAACAAATAGAGTCTTATAGAAAAATTGCCATCGAACTTAGATTTTCATCGAATAGAGAACAAAAGATTTTCAATGCAATCAAAGTAATGACAATTAGCAATATAGTATCCAAATTACCATGTTATGATATCAAAATGGTGGAAAATCTATTAGAGCTAGACTTTAAACTAAATGCTCAAGGAATAGATATATGGATATCTAAGCAGAATGAGAAAAATCAAAAAATTTCAACTGGAAAATAGCTTTAATATATGAGCTTACCGTTCTCTTTCTATTGCACGATATCCGATGTCATCACGAAAGAAGGACCCTTCCCAATGAATCTCTTTGGCAGTCTTATATGCTTCCTCTCTTGCACAAGATATATTAGGTCCTAGTCCGACAGCACAAAGTACTCTGCCCCCACTAGTCACAATATTCCCATCGACAGTAGACGTCCCTGCATGGAAAACCTTATTATTATTATTAGAGGAATTAAGTGGCAAACCAGTTATAACATCACCAGTTTTATATTTGTTAGGGTAGCCTCCAGCAGCAATAACAATTCCCAATGCTGCTCTAGTATCCCATTTTATGGTATGGCTGCTTAATTTTTTATCCAATACTGCATTACACAAATCTAGAAGATCAGACTCAAGGCGCATCATTATCGGTTGTGTTTCTGGGTCACCAAAACGGCAGTTGTACTCAATAACCTTCGGTGATCCGTCAGACATGATCATCAAACCAGCATAAAGGAAACCTGTATAGGTATTACCTTCTTGAGCCATACCTATGACCGTTGGCTCAATAACTTCACTCATAATACGATCATATACTTCATTTGTAACGACTGGCGCTGGAGAATATGCCCCCATGCCACCTGTATTTGGACCTTTATCACCATTATCACGTGCCTTATGATCTTGAGTGGTTGCCATAGGGAGTATATTTTTTCCATCAACAACCACAATAAAGCTAGCCTCTTCTCCATTTAGAAATTCCTCTATGACTATTCGATGACCAGCTTCTCCGAAAGCGTGCCCTTCTAACATTTCTGTGGCAGCCTGTTTTGCCTCACTGATTGTTTGTGCAACAACCACACCTTTACCTGCTGCTAATCCGTCAGCTTTAATTACTATTGGAGCATCCTTTGTATTTAGATAGGCAATAGCTAGTTCTAGCGATGTAAATTTCCTATACTCAGCAGAAGGAATATTATGCCTAGAAAGAAAATCTTTTGTGAAAGATTTGGAACCTTCGAGTTGCGCAGCTTTTTTTGATGGCCCAAAAATTCTTAAATTTCGTTCTGTAAAAAAATCGACAATACCTTTGACAAGTGGCTGTTCTGGTCCAACTATGGTTAATGAGATTTTATTGCTCTCAGCAAAGTTTGCGAGTGCTACAAAATTATTTGGGTCTATAGCTAAATTCTCTAATTTTTCTTCTAATTCTATTCCAGCATTACCAGGAGCTACAAAAACCTTATCTACCGTTGAATTTTGTGCGATCTTCCATGCCATAGCATGTTCTCGCCCACCAGAACCAATTAATAAGATATCCATGGATAAAGATCCCCCAGAGGTAGATTTTTAGTGCCTAAAATGCCTGATCCCAGTAAAGACCATTGCTATATTATGTTCATTAGCAGCAGCAATTACCTCCTCATCACGCATAGATCCACCCGGTTGAATTACACAGCTTATACCTATTTTGCCAGCATTATCGATGCCGTCTCTAAAAGGGAAGAAAGCATCTGAAGCCATAATAGAACCTTTAACCTTTAGACCTGCATGGTCAGCTTTTATTCCAGCTATTCTAGCTGAATTTATTCGACTCATTTGCCCGGCCCCTACACCAATAGTTCTATTATTTTTTGTATAGACTATTGCATTGGACTTTACCATTTTGGCAATCTTCCAAGCAAAGATCATCTCTTCGAATTCTTCATCAGTAGGAATTTTTTTAGTCACTATTTTTAAATCGTCACGAGTGATCATCATGTTGTCTTTATCTTGAATCAAAAGACCACTATTGACTCTTTTGAAATCAAACCCTTGAGATTTTCCCCGATCTATTTCCCCACATACCAAAAGCCGAACATTTTTTTTACTAGCAATAATATGTTTTGCCTGATCAGTAACATTTGGAGCAATAATAACTTCGACAAATTGACGTGAACATATATTCATTGCAGTCTTTTCATCTAGTTCCCGATTAAGCGCTATAATACCTCCGAAGGCGGATTCAGGATCGGTGCTGAATGCTAGATCATAGGCAGCATTCGCATCGTTTGCGATGGCTGCACCACATGGATTAGCATGTTTGACAATTACGCAGGCTGGTTTATTGAACTGTCTAACACATTCCAGTGCAGCATCGGTATCTGCAATATTATTATATGAAAGTTCTTTGCCTTGAAGTTGAATTGCATTAGCAACGCTGGATTGATTGGCATTTTTTTCTTTATAAAATGCTGCATTTTGATGGGGATTTTCACCGTAACGCATCTCTTGAGCTTTGATCAACTGGATGTTGTAGGTATTTGGAAACAAAGATTTCTTATTGTCACTGTTCCGAGAACCAAAATGATTTGCTATCATACCATCATACGCAGCAGTGTGTTCAAACGCTTTAACCATCATGCTATAGCGAGTTTCATAGGTGGTGCAACCATCCTTCTTATCTAGCTCTTCAAGTACTACGCCATAATCACTATTGTTAACTATCACAGTGACATCGTTATAATTTTTTGCTGCTGACCTAACCATAGTAGGACCACCGATATCTATATTTTCAATAGCATTACTCAGATCACAATTTGGATCCGCAACAGCAGTTTCAAAAGGATAAAGATTTACAACAACCATATCTATATTCAATATATTGTGGTCATTCATTACCTTATCATCGGTGCCTCGACGACCAAGTATTCCGCCATGTATTTTTGGATGAAGAGTTTTTACTCGACCATCCATCATTTCTGGGAACCCGGTATAATCTGAGACTTCACG